>Ga0310696_10000719_pt1 | contig 49671 bp, 60 predicted proteins | sample AusTroGonzalo_MG_4_FD_203885 | JGI IMG/M metagenome (GOLD analysis project Ga0310696, IMG submission 203885) | Bovine rumen microbial communities from tropical cattle in Woodstock, Queensland, Australia - Gonzalo_02 (v2) (version 2) | ecosystem: Host-associated > Mammals > Digestive system >...
AAAAATCGTTATTACTTTCGCTTTCATCGTGGTCGCTTTGAACACTGTCTAAAAATCGTTTTCGGCATTATAAATATATATCTATTTATCCGGTTAAATACTCTATTTATAAGTCTTGTATTTATCAATGCGAAAACAAGTTTTCGCTTTTGACAATAATTAAGGTTATTATCTATTTATCCGTTCTTTCTCTATTTAGCCGATTATCAACACTTTAACAATAAATTGTTAGATTATGGATATATTTAAGTAATAATAAGGCGGTTAGGACATTATCTTTTCTCAAAAAATACACGACAAAACAAAAAGAACGAACAACAACCTGTCTTTGATAGAATTTCACGATAATTTTACCCTATAAAGCATTGATATAGTAATAAAGTCCGATAAATACGGACTTTTTTCAACATATGGTCGCATTACTAACAATTAAACCATTAAGAAAATCACAAGCAAGAACACCCACACCCACCCCGGGGAACAAGGGGGGTGCCGTCTATATAAACAATGTCCACCTTAAAAATTTTTCCCAAAAAAATTCAAGCTCTGTTTCACGAACACCATTTCTCTACCCTCTAAAATCGTTGATTTTCGTGTTTAATGTTGGTATGAGCAAGAGCGATTTTTTGACCGGATACGAGCAAAGAGCCCTCAAAGGGTGGAAGAAGACGAAGGCTGACCAAATCAAGGACAGCAAGATGTTGGAAATCACCCTGAAGAACGTCCTTTGCCACGAAATTGAAGGAGCCGCAACGCTGCCTGACGGCACGGCGGTTAATTTGCCGATCATCGACTTGCTCGTGATTAAGAAAGTCGGCTACGACCTCGACCACCCGGAGAAGATCAACCTCAAAGACTACTCCAACGTGCTCGGGGAAACGAAGCAGGAAGTAAACGTTTCGACCGGCGAACAGCTCGCCGAAATGTTTGGGGGAGTTTTCAATGGTTCCAGTTCTCGACAGCCATCTCGAACCGATTCCGGGAAAGTTCAAAAGAACCAAGGCTGACGAAATCTTGGCTCCATACAATGAAGACCTCGCAATCTTAATCAACAACAATGTTGTTCCTGTTTGGGAATTCATTGAAAAATACCTTCGAGTGAAAAACAAGAAGGGTAAAGTCGTCGCATTTGAAATCAACGACGCACAGATTGAACTTTATAAGGAACTGTGCGAGCAAAAACGCAGAGGGGAACCAATGCGTGTGAACATTCTCAAAGCCCGACAGTTAGGTTTCTCGACATTTCTCGCAGCGATTATCTTCGTTCTGACGATTCTTGTCCCGAACCAAACAGCGTCAATCGTCGCCGACAAGGCGGAACACGCTACGAACTTGTTTGAAAAATACAAGTTCTACTACTACAACCTTCCAAAGCCGATGCAAGAGGCACTTCCGTTAGTTCGATCTAACGCCAAGGAACTCGCAGTGAGCTATGGCAAAGGTCAAATCAGTAAAGTGCGAATTCTTGTCCAAGGCGAAAACGCTGGTCGTTCCGACACCTGCCAATATCTTCACCTTTCCGAAGTGGCGTTCTGGGACGACATTGAAGGAACGACAACATCAATCCTTCAAACCGTAGACGATACGAACCCATACTCAATTATCGCCTACGAAACCACCGCAAACGGCGTCAACTATTACAAAAAGATATGGGACGAAGACGTTGGCAACGCTGGTGGTTACCTCGCTCTCTTCTTTGCGTGGTTCCTCGACGATTCTTACCGATTACCGTATGACGGTTTCGAGTTAGAGGAGTGGGAACGAAGACTAATGAGCGAGCACAACCTCGACTACGAGCAAATTGCTTGGTATCACGCACAATACCTAAAAATGCGTCGAAACCTCTCAATGCTCCGTCAAGAGTTTCCGTCTTCACCTGTTGAAGCGTTTATCGTTACAGGAACAAGCAAGTTCAATATGGAGCTTGTTCAAATGAGGAAGGCGGAAATCCTTAAAGAAAAACCATTAAAGACTGGGTTCTTCACATATAAGAAAGAAGTCAGTCAAGATGGTGAGGTAATTCGTATTTCTAATGTGAAGTGGATAAATTCACCAACAGGCGAAATTACGATTTACGAAGAGCCGATTGCTGGAAGACCTTATGTCATCTCCAACGATCCGGCTAATGGTGGCGAAGACTTCTTCGCTACACAGGTCTTTGACAATTACACAGGTCGCCAATGTGCCGTTTATCACAGAAACAAATGCGATGCCGACGATGCCGCCTACCAAATGTATTGCTTAATCAGGGAATACGAGAAAAGTGGTGTCAAGGTTCTTGCGACAGGTGAAACGAACACCACATCTCGTATCTTAAAACTAATTTACAAGTGTGGTCACAGATTTATCTATCAAGACCAAGACTATGATGCATTAAGTGGGCGTTATCAAGATCAATTTGGTTATAAGACTAAAACTAATAACAGATTATCTATGATTGATGCGTTCGCAGAAGCGTTTCGTGATGATCCAAACATAATTCGTGATTACAAGACGATATGTGAAATGGAGAATTTCCAAGTTGTTCGTAATGAATCAACAGGAAAAGAGAAAATCCAAGCACTTCGTAGTGAGCACGACGACCTTGTAATGTCAGTTTGTGGCTTCTTCCACTGCCGACACGCCCAAATCGCTATTCCAAAAGCCAATGCTCCTCACGTTTCAATGGGAATTGACGAACTCGAATACCGAGTTGAGCAAAATCGCAAGAATTTAGCCAATAATTCCACAAGAAAGGTCTATCAAATATGGGATTAAAAAGAGAAGAAATGAAAAAGCTCCAAAGAGAAAAAGAATTTGAAGAATTCTTATTATCTTATGGAATTACAAAAGCCGATTTAGTTTATTTACCAGAAGCACTTAAAGCCATAAAGGAATTAAGTTCGTCATATAAGCCTCACAAAGTTGAGGAAAAACCAAAATCGGAGGTCGCTGTTAAGCCAGCCACACCTGCCGATTACGTCAAAATGTTCAGTAATGATGTAGAGAGGTTCTATCCAAATGCCGACAAACCAAAAGAAGAAAGAAAGTAGTTATACAACCAACTATGAACTCTATTTATTAGATAAAAACTATAAAGAAGGTTCAAACTTAAAGAACGTCATTGAACAAGCACAGAATTTTTTCAACGGCGATCAATATCCAAATGCGAATTACAACAATATGATTCGTATGACGATGAATATCTGCCGTTTTTCTGCTCAAATCAAGGCGTCAAAAATCGTTGGAACTCCTATCTATTTTGGTTTTACAGCAGATAATAACGAAACTGATACCACTGCTTTACGTCAATTCGATGAATATAACTGCTCAAAGTTGTCAATGGAAACAAGCAACTATCGTTCGGCTCTTAACGGATACGTTAACGGAACAGAAGTTACTTTTATCCGCTGGGACGACGATGATACCTCATATAAGGGTATTTATAAAGGTGGTTTAGTCGAAGAACATATTGATCCACTACACTTTGGCGTCGCAAATCCACGTGTTGAAGACTTACAAAATCAACAATGGGTTATGTTCTGGACAACTGCTTCTATTGGAGCATTAAAAGCCATTATCGAAGGCAAAGACGAGAAAGAAATTAAAGAAAAACAAGCCGCACTCGAAGGAGATGCTGAAAACGGCTCTGATGGAAAGGTCGATTATAGCAATATCAACCACCAATTAGTCACATTATTTACTCGCTTTTTCCGTGTAGATGGTGAAGTTTACTTTATGTGCTCAACCAAATCGGTTGACATCTTCCGTTATCCTCACCCACTTTCAAGAAAAGTTGGCAACAAAATCATTGAAAAAGTCGTTAATGACTACTTAAAAGAAATTGCCAAGGGTGAACAAAGCGAAGACAAAGTTCAAGATTACAAAATTGATTATGAAGACTTAATTATGTCCTCATATTCTAATGATGCATTTACAGATAAAGAGTATAAAGAGATTAAAGAAAAATTCTCACTCTATCCATTTGCGAAATTCTGTCCATTACCAACCAATGACGCTTTCTTTGGTGAAAGCTCAATGAAGGAGTTAATTGCTATTCAAAAAGGCTTAAACTTTGCTCTTTCAATGATATTGAAGTGTATGGAAAACAATGCTTACAACAAAATCATTGTTAAAGAAGACGCTTTACGAGGACAGGTTATTACAAATGAGCCGGGACAAGTTATCACTGATTATAGCGGATTTACAAACGCTTGGGGCATTAAGTTTGCTGAAACACAACCAATGCCAAATGGCGTGTTTGACGCCGCCAGCAACTTATTTGCTATGGCAAGAACTGTTTATTCGTTCAGCGACGTTATGGACGGTTCCATTACCAACCAAGACCTCTCTGGATATGCCGTGTCGCAAATGATTAAACAATCGAACACCTCGATTGAACAACAACAAAAATTATTCTTCCGTTACAACGAAGAAAAGGCATATATCCGCTTAATGTATTACAAACATTATGTAGATGAAGCCAAATATACATACGCACTTGACGATGGCGAGTTAGATGCACAAGAACAAGCTAAACAAATGCTCTCTCGCAAAGTCAATGCCACTGGTCGCTTGGATGCACTTCCAGAAGAACCAACCGAAAACCTTAAACAAACCCTATCTCGTCCAGTTCACAAGATGAAAGTTGCCACCATCAAAGGCAAAGACCTCTATGGCGTCAGCTTCGACATCGGAATTGATGCAATGCAGGGTGTTCTCGATAGTCAACTTATCGAACAACAGTTCTGGGACAATATGCTTCTTAACAATGGATTAGCCAATATTGATCCTGAATTGCTCGAAGCCTATATCAAAGCAAGTCCAAACGTTTCACAAAGAACCAAGACCACGCTTCAAAGCACCTTGAATCAAATGAAACGTAGCGAAAATCAACAACTTAAACAACAAATCGCTGATTTGGCTCAAAAGACCTCGGCGATCATTGACTACGCTAAACGACTTGAACAAGTTACAGGTTATCAAGGTAATTACTTAAAGAACTTAACAAGTGAGTTCACAAGTAAGATACAAACACAGAACCGTGTTATTGAGGACTTACAAAAAGTTTCAATGAACCCGAAGAAGAGTGAAGGACAAAAGAAGTCCGATGCTTCAAGAGGTATCGCTGGAACAGCACAGTCCTAAAATAAACTTCCCAAAGTTGTGAGGGTAACATCAACCTCGCCTAAATCGGCGTAAAGAATCACCTACCAAGGTGGTCGAAAGGACAAAAATGGAAAACGAAAAAAAGCCAAACGAGGAACAAGAAAACCTCAACCCAGCGGATTTTGAAGATAATCCAAACGATGAAAGTGACAAAGTCGATGACGATGACTCATCAAAAGATGCTGATGCCAACTCGGATAAGTCACAAACCGACGAGGAAAAAGAGAAGCAAAAAGCCAAAGATGCTCATTTCGCTCAATTAAGACGTGAAAAAGAAGCCAAAGAAAAAGCTGAAAGAGAACGTCTTGAAAAAGAAAGAGAGCAAAAAATCAGGGCACAAGCCAAATTGGAAGGCGAATTGGGTGTCTTAAAGACAAACCCATATACCGAAGAGCCAATTCGTGATGAAGAAGATGTAAAAATCTACAAACTTCAAAAACAGTTGGAAGATGAAGGTCGTGATCCAATTAGCGACTTGCCGAAGAAGATTGCGGAAGTCAATCGTGAAAACGCAAAGAAACTTGCTGACGAAGAAGCTCGACAAAAACAAGCCGAACTCGATAAGCAAGCAAAAATCAATGCGGAAATCAAAGAACTTCGAGAAAAGTATCCAAAGGTCGATACCGCCAAACTCGCTGGGGACGAATTGTTCCAAGAGTGTATGAAAGGTCGTGCCGGTCGTTGGTCACAGGTTGAGATTTACGAGTTATATCTCAACAAAAAGGCAGAAGCCGACAAGAAAGCCGCCGAAGATAAGGCAAAAAATTCTGTCGACGAAGCCACGAAGAAGTTAACGAAGACACCTTCCTCAAAGTCCTCCGGAAAGGAAACTGCCTCTGATATTGACAATATGACCGACGAAGAGTTCGAGGCATATTGGAAAAAACATTACAACTAAATTAGGAGGAAAGAACAATGGCTGTAAATGAAGCCGTAAAATACGCCGAAATGACAGACGAACAAATCGCTGCCATTCGTCGTAGAATCGAATCATTCGCCAAATCTAACGAATTTTTCGATAAATTATGTAATCACGAAAAGTGGGATCGTGGTTCCAAAACAATGAAATCCCGCAGGGTTATCAAACCAAAAGTCAAACCAGAAGAAGTTGTGCCAAGTCAAGAACTTATCGCACCACGTCCTTCCAAGATTGCGGTTGAAACCTTTTCACACGGAGTTGAAATCTACCGTGACAAAATCTCTTACTCTGCCGAAGACGTCTTATTCGGTTATGACGACATCGTCAAAATCGCTGGCGACACTCTCGGTGAAATCGTTACTCAAAAACTCGATTTCTTAAAGGGTAAACCATTTATCTCTTCTGCTTGTAGTGCCTCATACGCAACCAGCTATGATGCAACACTTGCGAAAATCGCTATCATTCTCAAAAAGAATGGTGCCAAACCTTGGTCAAATGGTCGCTTCCTTGCTCTTGTTTCACCAGAAACATTAGAAGCAATCCGTAGCGAACTTAAATCCGCTGGAACATACATCAGCGAACCAACCAAAGAAGACATCGACAGTGGCATTATCGGTCACTATGCTCGTTGGGACTTTATGGAATGCCCAAGTGAATTACTCATCAAAAACGCCAGCACACATTATATGGTCTGTTTAGGTAAACGTCCAAACGGACAATCACCAGTTGACTGTGCCAAAATCGAAGGCGTTGAAGTTATCCACAACGGTCTTGGTTCCGGTGTCCTTGTCGACGAAGACGGCAATTACACCAGCGACGACAACAAACAAAAAGGTTCCGTCGCCTGTAACGTCAATGGTCTTGGTTGCTACGTCAACGATGACCTCTGCATCATCGACGTTGAAGTCAGCGTGTCCACAATCGGAGCAAGCGAATTACTTGAATCTGATAAGACAGGATTTGTGTCCTTCTCACCAGAATCTCCATTAACCGTGTCGGTCGTTGCTGCTGCTGATGGCTCTGCCATTGCTTCACCAACAATCACCGTTAAGGAGTTCTCTTCAAGCGGTTCTGCTGTGACTGCATCAAGCGGTGTTTACAAACTTGAACCGGGTGTCGAATACTACGTCAAGGTTGAGAAATCCAGCTACACCACACAAGAACTCAAATACGTTGCGAAACCGGGAGCACAGACTCTTGTTGTCGCACTCGTTGCTGCTTAATCGAAGCATAAACGATAGGCTTTGGGGGTTGAGCCTTAATCAACCCCTCACTGAAAAGAGAGGAGAAAGCCAACAATGGGAAAAGCAAAAGAAAAAATGTGTAAAATCCTTATCCCAGAAGATCCAATCAATGCTGGTAAGGAACAATACAAAACTTTCCAAATGGACGGTCGAACAATCGACGTTGCTATCGGTCGTTTCGTCGATGTGCCTGAATGGTTAGCCAAGCGTGCTAAAGAAATTGGTTTAATCAAAGAATACATCGAATTATAAGCCATTATTTAGAGGGAGAAATCCCTCTCAATATCGTCAGTTAGTTTAAGGAAAACACATAGTTTTGTAGGTGTTGATGGCTCACCTTCTTCTCTCTATGAGATGTTGGTTCAAATCCAGCACTGGCGACTATAAAGGAGAACAACAATGTTATTATCAAAGTTAGTCTATTTATCAATTAAAAACGTCATTTATAACAATGATAGTAGTTTTACATACGGAAACTTTATGAATGGTAGTTTTGACAATGACATTGAACTATCACTTCAAATCAATAATGCGTTCTCACCACTTAATGAAGCAATCGCTCGTTTAAGTGATTTAGATCGCATTCCTTTCCGTTATGAACCTGTTTATACAAAAGAAGTCGATTTAGAAACCTTCTTACACCCAGTTAAAGACATTATTGGCGTTTTCAACTTTAAGGCAGTGCCATTTAAGCAAATCGGCAACACACTCGTCCTTTTAGAGGGAGATAAAGGTTTAGTCGAATATAAAGAAAACATTAAGACATTTAGCAAGGACGACCTTGTTCCACTTGTCTATGACGAAGACGACGGCTCTTATGAAGATAAAAATATCGACTTAAAGGTGTATGGAATTAGTGAATCAGCCTGTGCCTACATTATCGAATATGTGAAAGGCAAGTTATTAGAGCCAATCGCTCCTGAAATGGCGAACTTCCATATTTCCACCGCCGAGAACTACTTTATGAACTTAATGCCAAATCGCAAAAGTTCTCAACAAAGTGCCGTTCAACCAAAGTTTGTAATTGGAGAATAAAATGACAAAGACGACTTATCGTGCGAAAAGACTTAACGCTGCTCGCCGCAAAATTCTCAACGTTAATAGATTCGGCGGTCTTGATTTAAGCAACCAAAAATTCAACGTTAGTGCTGGACGAGCTATTGATAGCAAAGATTTCTACTTAAAAGACAATGTTCTCCAAGTTCGTGAAGGATTTGAAGAACTTTATGACGTCGCACCACAAGAGTTTATCGCTCTCGACTTTAAGACTAACGCAAAGGTTGAAAATGCGACAGTTATTGAAAACCCAGTTAAATTCAACGGAATTTGGAAATTCGTTGGAGAAGACGACCAACTACATTTCGTGGCTCATATCGGCTATTTACTATATGAAATTAAGAACTTTGGCACAAAAGAGATTGTGTTTGAGTTGTTAGCGAACGATACTCGCACCGATACAGCCGACGGAAAGACACGTCGCTTGCTCTACAAGTTTGAAAATCAACGCACTTTTGCCTTTGTCGGTTCAAAAATGCTTTGGTTCCTTGGCGGTAATCACTATATGGTTATCCGTTTTAATGGCGATACACAACACAAAATCCAACCAGTAGAGGACAATGAAATCACATTTGTTCCAAAGACTTCTATTGGCATTACATACACAAACGCACAAGTTCCAAATCGTGAGTTATTAGATTATCCAAATATGCTCACAATGTTTAGACGAAACACTCTTTTAAGTGGCGTTGGTAAAAACGAAGAATCTCTATTAGATACTGAATACTTTGAATATGTTTTAGACGGTTCTTTATTAACAAAATCTAATGAGCTATCAGGCGGTGTGCCAACTGACGAAGCACAAAAAGCCTTTTCAAAAATACATTTAATAATTCGTGAAAGGGGTGAAATCTAATGGCTTCTTTATCGTTATACGTCAGTGGAGATGACGTCGAATTTGATCCTTATCAAAATGATTGGTCTGATGTAGTGAGCTTTGGCGTTTCTTTTGATGCGGACGTCGAACGATCTGAAGGTCTTATAAATCCAAGAGTTGCTATTACTTATTCACTTTATATAAATGGAACTTTAGTTGAAGAAAGTGGTGCAAATTTCTACTTTAGTGGAAATTATGGATATATGGGTGACAGTTTATCAATTCATATTCCTTATAGCAACGTCCGATCTATGGATGTATATATAGAGGCTCAGGGATTTATCGATGCTGATAACGCTGATGTTAGAGCAGAAGATGGAGGAAGCGGAGAGTGGAGTATTGAATTATTAAATTATGTATTTTCAGTTACACCAAGTTATCTATATACATTAAGCAATCCTCTAATGGTTCCGTCTAGCGGAGCAACTGCTGTTATTAGCGGAAATGTTAGTGGCGTGCTTTATGATGACTATAATGATATAACAAGAAATATTCCTAACAACGCTATCACTCGACCAAATTTGTCGATTACTTATAATCAAGCGGACAACACTGATGTTGTCGTGAGATCATATACATATGAAGACGCAGGCGGAAATGTTTATTCCGCACCATTAAATATTTACGTTAAGCAAGTTCGACCTGCTTCAATCAAAGTTATTGGTGTCGACAGCAACGTTTATTATGCTGGTCGTTCTAATACATTTAGAGTTCCAGCAGGACAAACATTTAAGGTTGTCTTTAATGATGGAACAGAAATTGATTTGACACCGACAGATTTCACCTATCGTAAAGGAGCGTCAGTCGATGCGGAACAACTTGTCGTTGGTCAGTCTTATACCAATGAACAATTACCTTACATTTATTTCCAACACACTGTTACGTATGGCGGAGGAACTTTTGTTATCTTTGGACAATATGAAGTTCAATATACACCTGACGTAATTACAAGCGTGTCTATTACAGCAGTAAATAGTATTACGTATGGAAACTTCTTAACAAAAGATGATTTCACCGTAACCGCTACATATCAAAGCACGAGCACCGAAGTTTTAGATGTAGAAGACTACTCAATCGTTTCTCCGATTAGCAGAATTATGAGTGCGATTTCTTCTATTCAATTACTCGTTCGTGGAGCAAATTTCACCGTCAATTCACCAGTATTTACATACGTTACACCAACATTGAAGGTCGCTGATTGTGAAATTGTTGGTGAACTAATCACCGCATATAACAACAATCTTTCAATGATTGATTTAAGCAATATTAAGATTAAAACCGCTTATAACGGAACCGATTACAGCAATCTATTACCAATTAGTGATACATTAGCCGCTGGCGATGACGAATATTCTGTTGTTGCGAAAAAGCATTCAGGCGGAAGTTGGTCAAATATTTTTAATAGCGAAGCAATTGGTAATTACAACGGAACAACAGTATTAGAGATTAGCGAACTCACTAATGGAAGTATGTCCTGTAAGTTCGTCTTCTCGTTTGTCAGCATATTTGATAACGCTGATGGAGTCACGATGGACGTTGACTTTTCTGTTCTTGCTATGACAGAAATCAAAGGAATTAGTATTGTTAATCCATACACGGAATATCACGTTGGCGAAACATTCTTAAACGAAAACGACACAACAGAAGTTGCTATCTACTGGGAAGATAACGGAGCACTCAATTACAAGATTATTCCTTTATCAAGTGGATACACTTCAATTAGCGTGTTTCCACAAAAAGGATACGAGTTCGTTAATGTCGATGCGTCCAAACAAATCACCGTTAAATCCGTGTTGAATTCAAATGTGTATGCTGAATATACAGTTAAAGTCTTACCGGAAAATCAAAGCTCAACTACCTCAATTCACGATTTAGTAGCAATTTGGTCTCCGACAGCAATTTTACCGACAATTCCTGTATCTTCTTATACACCTGAAAACGGAAAAGGTGTGTTATTACTATACGAAGATAGCGATACATTAGTTGTAAACGGAACACGAATTCTCGTTAATCAACACGCCCATTGTTACGGATATATTGATAACATTTTAGATAAAAATTTACAGGCAAAAGTCGTATTGTTCGACGATTATTTACCTGAAATCGACGGTTCAGCAAATATGGAGATTACCTTCCCTTGCTATGCTGAAGGTGAAGCGGATTTAATCAATGCTTGTTCGTTTGGTTGCTTATTTGGAGCTAACAATTCAGTTAACCGCTTATTCGTTAGTGGTAATAAAGAAGTCGCTAATGCTGATTGGCATACAGCTGAACTCAACTTAACCGATTACGAAGGAGATATTGAAAGAGAAAACGGAAACTTCTCTTATATCCCAAGCGAAACAATTATGTATTATGGCGAAACTGACAACGCAATTTGTGGATATGAAGTTATCGCTAATGATAAATTACTCGTTCTCAAAACTTCGAGTGACAAAGAAAAAACTGTTTATTTCCGTGTGCCTATCACTGTCAAGTCAATTGATGCCGCAGGATCAGTATCGACCGACGTTGAGGGAAACACACTATATCAAGAAGAATTTGGTCTTGTTAAAGGCAACAACTCTGTCGCTGGAATCTCTCCAACAACAATTGTTAATTTCAACGGAGATACTCTCTTTGTCGATAGCGATAACCAAGTCAGCGGATTAGATTTAGTTGGTATTGTTGGCGATAACCAAAGATATGCGAACTCACGTTCAAAACTTATCGACCAAGCATTAAAGGGTATGGATTTAAGTAAATCTACTCTATGGACTAATAACAAATATCTATTCTTATCTGTAAAGGACGTTGGATTATTCGTTGCTCAATTTGAGGCAAAGACAGAAACACAATACGAATGGTGGTTCTTGTCATCGCATAATCCATCAGTATTCATCGAAGTTGATGGCGAAATTTACTTCGGTAATGATGACGGAAACTTCTGTAAGCTCTTCAACGGTATCCACGAAGACATTAAGAAAATCTTTGTCGGTAAGGAACAAATCTTATTGATTTCACTCTTACCTGACGAAGAGAGAGTTCTTACGGAAAAAGCGGTCATTGATCAACTCAAACAAACTGAACATTATGTGTTCCAACCTATCGAAGATAAAGAACACTACACCGCAAATATCTATTTCAAATCTGCTCTTATGAGAGAAAGCGGAACGGGTATGGACGTAAGAATTGATTACGAGAAAAACACGCTCGTCGTTATTAACAATGATATTTCACTCTTTGAAAACACAAAGTATTACCTAAATTGCGTCGAAGAAGATGTGGAAGAGCGTGGAAATCGTAATATTGACTGCGACGAAGATAGTGAATTCGAGGTCTATGGAGCACCATATACACTCAAACAAGTCGATGTCGATGACGAGAATTACGATGACAGTTATCCATCGTTCTACCTTCTCAATGCTGATGGTGAAGAAACAGATTTAAGTGAATTACACAATGCTGTTCTATGCGAAAAACTCGTTACTGAAGTTAACATTGGCGATATTGACTATGATCGTGCGACATTTGGCTTATACCGTGACGGAAAAGAGCTCGACATTATCACTTATGGAGCCCAAAACCCAGCAGAAAGACAAGTGAAAGCAGAAATTAAAGAGTTCGCAGGCATTGAGGCTTATTACATTACTTCTCCAATGTTCTCGAATACTCTCAATACATTTAAGACCATTTGGCAAATTGTTCTTACTAACGACACCGCTATTAAGAGCACACTTCAAGTGGGAATTGCCTCAAACAAAGTTCCTTATGTGAAGTCAAAGACTTTAGCGGCAATATCGAAGGGCGGTATGGGAATCAGTTTTGAAGATTTAATCTTCTCTCGTGCCGACTTTGATAAGAACGTTGTGCCAAGAACATATAACATTCAAAAAGTGTTAGGAATGCAAAAGTTTATCTGCTTTGCGTTCAAAAACCAAAAAGGTAATAACGCCGTTTTAAGTGAAATGGCGATTACATATACATTACCGTTCCCATCATACGGTAGTGATTAAGGAGGATTAAAAGATGAAAATTAGAAAATTGATCGCACTTGCGTCTTTAACCCTCGGATTAGGCTGTATAATCGCATTCAAGCCTGTTTCCGTTGGTGAAGCAAGAGCGGAAGGCGAAGAAGAAACCGCAGAAGTCGTCCAACAAGTCGAAGAAAAACAAAACAAATTCCTCGACACCGTTGTCGCACCATTATTTATCGCATTAGGTTCAGTCAACCTTGCGTCAATTGGTTCTTGCGTTGGTCTATTCTTTTGGAAAAAGCACAAAGATAATGCTCGTTTCAAAAAAGTAGATGCTTTGACATTAAAAGTTGAAAACTTAATTGGCGAAAGCGAAAACCTCAAAGAGGAAGCCGCTAAAACACAAAGTCAATGTGTCGCTCTTTACGATGCTCAAATTATTGAACTTAAAGAAGCAGTTGCTTTATTAAAAGAAACTGAAAAGAACACTCGAAATGTTGACGAAATGAAGAAGTCTATCGTTGTTTTGGGTGAACTCATTATTAAAAGTATTAAAGAAAACGAAGATTCAATTAAGAGCGGAGCCGCTTCAAAAATAGCCGAAGTCGAAGAAATCTTAAAATCATTAAGTAAGTAGGTGATAACTATGGCGAAAGAAAAGAAGTTCAAATCAAAGACAGTTGCCAAATATCGTAAATGGGATATTGGAAGCAAAGCTCTTTCGGTTGGAACAGTTATTACACCACTATTGCCAGCGACGATCATCACCGGTATCAACTGGGACGAATGGTTCAACAAGTGCGGAACATCGTTACCACTTGGTTTTGCATCGCTGATGATTACGATTATCGTGGCGATGTTAGGAATCTTGAAAAGCGATACCGTCTTAAAAAAGAAAGACGTCGCATTAGTCTATATCGCATTTATTCTATTGCTATTAGGCGTTACAAATCTATTTTTAGCAAGTTTATTCACAACTCTTGGATATATGTTTGTATTTACTGGATTAGGCGTGCTTGCGTCTGCTGGTGAATATCTCACAAACAAAATGGTTTTACAGCCAAAGAGAGCTTTCTATAAAGACCTTGTTGAAAAGAACGAATTAGACAATAAGTCTAAACGTAGAGCGGAGAGAATCCGTAGAGCCGAGGAAGAGAAACGTCTTGCCGAGGAAGAAAGAGAGAAAGTTGATTTATTATGAGAAGAAACAAAAGCCAACACTTCCTTAAACCCGGAAGTAAGAACGTTAATCTCATTAAAACAATTCGCATTTTAGCATCAGCCCTTTCAGTCGCACTGTTAGGGATTTTGCTTTTCTGTGGTATTGCGAACGGATGGGATAGCGTTGCGAGATTTTTTAGAGGTTCATATTTCTGTATGATCCTTGTCGCATTACTTATTATTGGAACAATAGTCCTTTGGATTTTGTTCATTGTAGATAAAGTGAAGAAGGTGACCGAAAATGAAGAAAATTAAAATGTTTGAAGGCAAAGAACAAGAATACGTCGTGAAAATGGCGTTTGTCTTTTTAGGCTTATTCTTTATTCTATTGCTCATTATCGGTGACTACTTTTGGCACCTTATCTTTGATCCAAGTCAATTCAATGCTACAAAGTGGGGAAACAGAGCTATTTTCAACGGCTCAATTTCACTCGCTTGTATGGTTCTTGGTTTTATCGCATTGCTTGAAAGTTATAAAGCAAAGGAAAAAGGTAAATATCAATTAAGAGTTCAACAATTCAAGGAAAAGGTAAATGAAATTTACGAAACTGTAAAAATCCTTTACTTTGACCAATTCATTACTTGGTATGCCGAGCGACAATTAAAGAACAAAAAGATTAAGCATTTAACCAGCCACGCAATTCCTCGTTTAGAGGCTGAAATCATTATTAAATACGCCACAGAACGAGATATTGAAACGTTAAGCGGACTTCGTAAAGGCGAAGAGCCAAAAGGCGAATATGGCGAGGATATTGTAAGGGAAGTTGATGGAAAAGAAATTCTTATTCCAGCGATTTTAGATACACAAGCCTGCTACGTTGAAGAAGTCCTTAATGGCTCAATCTGTGTCAATGCCGAAACTGCTTCTTACTATATGAGCGTCGGCAAAAACAGAAAAGGCAACTTGGAATCACTTGAACGTCCAATGGCTACCGAAGACGATCGTGTTAAGTCAATGAAGATTTCTTTCATTAGTAAAGTAATTATTTCGTTAATCTATACAACTATCTTTGCTTTATTATTTGTTGACCTTAATAGCGATACTGGAACAGCCGAAGCACTTTGGAACGCATTACTTCGTATCTTGTCCGCCACATTTGGTTTTATCACAGGTGGATTAACCGGATTAACCGACGGCAAGTTCCAATATAAAGAAATCGGTGAAAAAATGCGAATTATCATTGAATACAGTCAATTCTTTGACAACGGCGAATTCGTGCCTACAACTTATGAAGAAACTGCTCAAAAGAGAATTGAAGAATATCATAAGCGAAAGGCTGAAAGATTAGCCGAGGTCGTTGAAGATAAAAAAGAAGAAGAAAAAACCGAGCCATTACAGTTGGAAGATAACACCAAATATCTACCCTATGAAAAGAATTAGAATTTAGTATTCTAAAAAAGAGGTATCAATTATGGCTATTGAAAGTTTAACCGCTCTAACCGAGCAAGATAAGCAACATCTTATCAATAAATCAACGAAAGTTCTCCCTGATAATCCATCGGATAAGGGATTTTCTGCTTCGCAAATTAAGCAAGCAACATATGAACCATCAGTTATTTTATTTAATTACTTACAAAGAGCCATTACCGAAGTAAATGATTTCGTTACAACCGCAAATTTAATGCTTACCAAACTTGATACCGTCGAAACTGGGGCACAAGTAAACGTTATTGAAGGCGTTAAAGTTGATGGTGTCGAATTAACTCCAACAAATAAGAAAGTTAATGTTGTTTTAACCGGAAAACTTGATAAAATCACAAACTCATTATCGAGCGGTGATGTTGCCGCATACGTTGCTACCAACAACAATGGTTCGTATTTACAAAACTATATTAAAGTAGCTGGTTCTTCCGCAACCGCTTGGACAATCCCGCAAAGAAGAGAAAATGGCGAAATTGTTGTTGGTAGTCCAACTGCTGACAATCACGCCACAAACAAAAGTTGGGTGCTCGCTAATGCTGTTAATTTAACAGGCACTCAAAGCATTGGCGGTCAAAAAACTTGGACTGGTAAAAACATTTATAGCGATCTAAATCTTTACAATGGTTATCTCACAACTAACTCAAAAAACTACTTTGTAAAGGTTGGAGTTACAACAAACCAATATGTTATTTATAAACTTCCTTATGCTTTCACTGACGTCGGTGCCAAAACATATACACTTGCTGTCGACGAAGTGGCTACACAGAGTGCGAAAGGTTTGATGAGTGCCGATGACAAAGCACATTTAGACGCATTGTATTCGCTTTTAGGCGATGAAGAAGATGCTGATACAGTTGTTAACACCATTAACGAAGTATTAGAGATTTTTAACGCTTATCCAGAAGGTGTCACTATCGCTAATGCTCTTGCCCTAAAACAAGACGTTATCAGCGATTTAACATCAATTCGTGCTGGTGCCAGTGCCGGGGCTACTGCTGTTCAACCAACAAGAACGATAGCCGGCATTCCTTTAAGCACAGATATTGCTGCCCAAGCATTAACTGATGCATTAACATTTATGAACTCAACAACGGATTTAGAATACGTGATGGAGGACTAAAAAATGACTGAGAAAAAGATTATCGCTCACAAAGGAAAAATCCTTTATTGCGAAGAACTAAAAAGATTTGCGACTGCTACAACCGATAAAAAACACAAATGGGTAGAAGTCGATGAAGAAGCGGAGGTAGAAGAAAATGCCTGATAATAAAAAATTAGTTGATCGTGAAGCACTTAAAGCATTTCGTGTTTTACTTGACCAACATTTTATAAATAACGGAGAATATGATCCAACTGCTGCCGTTGGTAACGCAGATAGTGCCGACAATCTTTCTCCATATAGTCCAAATAGCGGATTAGGACAACAAGCACCATTTGTTTTCCAATCAACAGCAGGTGGAAGCGATGTTGGTGCTTTATGCCAATTAAAATCGTTAAGAGGACAGTCATATGCTTTTAATCAACTTTTAACAGTTGAGACGACTCATACAGATAGTAGCGTTGTTACTACCTTTAATTCAGAAACGGGCATTTTCACCGCTGTTGGAGAAACAAGTTCGCAATATCGAACATTTAGTGTTTCAGCAAGTCGTTGCTATCCGAAAGCAGATGGACATAAAATCTTATTAAAATTCCAGATTGTTGCAAACCCTGACGAGGTTAGTGTACGAGCTGAAGCTTTAAACGATGCAAATAGTAAGACATCGTCATATATTACAAGTGGAAGCAGTGATGTAATTTTTACATCCAGCACAAGCAATGCTGGTTCTTATGTTGGACTACATGAATTAGCTGTAAAAAATTTAAGTGGGTTACAATTTAGATTACAATGTTTTGATTTAACTCAAATGTTCGGTGCTGGTAATGAACCTACATCAGTTGAAGAATTTAATCGTTTATTTCCATTAAGTTATTATGCTTACAATGAAGGTGAATTAGTTTCGTGTCAGGCAAGTAAGTTAATTACTGTGGGATATAATCAGTTTGATGAATTAGATACGTTCATTAAAGTAGTCGCTGGTCAAACATATACGATTGAAGGTATCACAAATGGTTCAGTTGTTGAATATGATGGAAATCAAAATCAAATCGGAATCCATTCAATTACAGAAACAACTAATATTACATTAACGAACAATACTCAGTATGTAAAAGTTTTAGGAACAGGTAGTAATATCTGTTTTCACCTTACTTGGGACGGTAGCAAAACTGGTTATGAAGCATACAGCAAACACGAATATGGATTACCAAACGAAGTATTAAGAAGTGCTGGTTCTGCTTACGATGAAATTAAATCAAATGGAACGAAGATTACAAGAATTGGTGTTGTTGATTTAGGTTCATTAACTTTTGAAGACGCTAATGCTAATGGGTGGACGAGGGCTGTTACTAATTCATTACCCAATGCGAAACCAACAACGACCTTGTTAGACATACCTAATTTATTAACTGCTATTTTTACCACACAATCTCCCGATTACACATATAGTAATGATGAATGTATTTCAATTGACCAAAATTCAAGAATTGTAATTCGTTCAGCAAGTTTTGTTGGGAAAACAGGCAGTGAAATTAGTGATATTTTAGGTGGCATGTATTTATATTACGAACTCGCAACACCAGTAGAATCTGAATCAATCGCATTCCAAGAAAACATTGCTATTGATGACTGGGGAACTATGGAATTTGTTTCTACGTATCCACAAGGCAATGATTTCTTCTATTATGTTGATTATAAAGCGTTTATTGATAGTTTGGGTAACAGAGAAGATATTGGATTTGATGCAAATAAAATTGTTAGCCAAGAAGAATTAACATCTGCAATGAGTGATATTGATTTAACGGATTATGTTACTGTTAATACCGAACAAAATATTACTGGAAAGAAAACACATACAGGAGATATCGAATTAAGAGGTTCTACTCTATTATTAAGAAATGCCTCTGGAGAAAATTCTTCACAAGGCATTAAAGCAAAATCTCGATATCAAATGGAAATTTATGCTGAACAAGGAATTATCCTTAGAACTGATAATAATAATGCTGTTGCTCCTCATTCTTCTAATCGTTCTGATTTAGGGACAAGTTCTTCACAATGGAAAGACCTCCATCTCACAGGAAAAATCAAAGACGGAACGAATGAAGTTTCAGTTGCTCAAATCGGCAAAAAACTACTTTCTATCGAATCTCAAAGACACTTAACTTCAGGTGAAGCAAAACAATGTGTCGGTGGTGTTCAAGTGGTAAGTGATTATTACCTTAATTTAGGAAACGGAGTTTTGTTAAAGAATCCATATATTACAGGTATTCAAAGTTCAACAACCAAAATTCAAATCCTCGCTTCTGGACTTAATACAAGTAATCAAATGGTTTTTCATAAAGCAGAGCTTACTATCAATGATTCTGACGATACAGTCGCAGTTACAGAAGGTTCTATTACAACAGTCAATGGAACCGATATGGCAAACCTAATTGATTACGCCAAAACGCAAGGTTGGATTTCATAATTATTAGCACATCAAAACATAACTGACACAAAAAGCACTCTTAATTGGGTGCTTTTTTTAATTCTCAAAAATTCTCGACAAGCCCGCAGGAAAGCGAGGATTTTTTATGAAACATTTATCAAACTATACCTTTGACGAGTTCAAAGAGATGTATAGCAATTTACCTAATTATATCGTGGAGATTGTCTATGACTATTATCACAGAGATAGATACTTCACGATCGATGTGTTCGCAGACAAGCATCACATCAGCGTAGCAACATTATATAGATACATAAACAAAGTTAAGAAAGGACGCAAATAAGCGTCTTTTTTTATTATCTGGGTAAGTTGAGAATTTTTGAGAAAATTCGTTTGTTAATATGTCATTAAAGAAAAGAGGAATACAAAAATGAATGCATATGATGACGCAGTCAAAAACGCATTACAAAAAGTATTTGAAAATATTGCGTTAACAGGTTCGCCGACTGCTGAACAACTCAAATTTATTGAAATGTATAAATCAAAACCGAAAGCAAGAACAATCGATGACGACATTAAAACCGCTGAAAAAGTTTTCGCACTTGTTTTTGGGACAGATTTAGGAGGTAAAAAATAATGCCTTACAAACCAAATCCGTTTTACGCAAATCCTTATGTGCCTCGTATGCCAGTGCCTCAAATGAGAACACCGGAGCAATACCAAGCCGATTTGTTAAAACAATTACAACCTAATCTTGATATGTATAACCAGCAATATAATGCGTATCAGCAACAGCAAACCATTATGAACAATAGCGGTCAATATATCAAAGTTGCGACCTACGAAGAAGTAAAACAAATTCAAGCTCCAAGCGATGGCAGACCTGTCATCATCATCGACGATGCAAATGGATTTCTTTATTCCAAGAAATTCGACAACGGACAAGAATACATTAAATCGTTCCGTTTGGTGCCTAATGAAGCAAAAGAAGAAAGCAAAAAAGAAGATAGCGTTTTAGACAAGATTTTAGAACGTTTAGATAAGTTGGAGGGTAAGAGCGATGGCGATAGTCGATGTGCTGATGAACCGGTTAAAGACGCAGAATCCACAGGGATATAAATTTGTCAATGAAGTTCGTCAAAGCGGAAGAAATCCAACTGACGTTTTGCGTGAAATGTATAGCAAAGGTCAAATAAATGACCAGCAATTAGCCCGAATTCAACAACAAGGAAGAATGTTTGGCGTTCGTATTTCTAACGAAGAAATAGCCAAGATAAAAGCCGTTGATAATAAACCGACACAAACTAAAAAGTTTGGTGGTTGGTTTTGATAAATTACTTTGCTGTTTTCTCACTAAAATAAAGCAAAGAGAAAGGAGTTTCACACAATGGAAGACACAATGAGTGGTTTCGGTGGGGGCGTTGGTTTATTAGTCCTTATCCTTATCTTTTTATTTGGCTTTGGCGGAAATGGTGCGTGGGGAAGTGGCGTCGGATCAGCGACAGAAGTCTATGCTAAATTAGCAAGCGAAAGTGCTGGTGCGAACAGTTCCGACATCATTAGACAAGGATATGAAAATCAACTCGCAACTCAACGAGCAAGTTATGAAAGCCTCTTACAATTCAAAGATGTCCAAGCACAATTAGCCAGTTGTTGCTGCGATATTAAGTCCACCGTCATCGAACAAAATCAAATGACACGTGATTTAATCAACGCTAACACAATTACTGAACTTCGTGCTGAACTCGTTGAAGCAAGAGATGAGATTGTGACCGGTGCTCAAACACAAGCATTACTTAACGTTTTGGCTCCACGTCCAATCCCAACAACCGTTTACGGATACCCAGTATTCTAATCTAATAAATATGTAAATTATCCTTTATCAAGTGAGTGGTAAAGTGAAATTCAATTTTGATAAAGGAGAAAAGATATGATTAAGAATTTTTATCCAGTTTACTTTGTAACTGGGGCAAGTATCAGTGACGGAAGCATTGTGCTCTCTATCAGTGGTTCTCCTGCGATTAGCGAACATTCACATTTTGCGATTAGATTTGCTCCGGGTGTGTCTATCCCAAGCGGATGCACTGCGGATATGCCTGTCGTAATTTCGATTGGTTCTTCTACTTATGCGATTAAAGATAAGTATGCCGAACCTGTGACGTTTGCTGAAATGCCAAAAGACAGAGTAAATTGTAGTTACTTCAACCCGAGATTTGTCATCGTTGGTGGTATCGGTTCTTCAACTGATTCCTCCGCCACAACCTATTATTACGTGGCTTGGGATATTCCTCTCAACTGATGCACACACGAATAATTGAAGACGCAAATCTCGAACAGCTAAAAGACTTTGCTCATTACTCAATTTCAATGGTTAAGCGAATTGACGAAGACGTATATGATGACATCGAGATGTATCTATACAAAGAAGTCTATGGTTGCCACTTCACGAAGTGGCTTCTTGAAAAAGCGACTAAAGAAATGACTAATGAAGACGGAACAAAAGGCGGTCACTGGACTGTCGATGACACAAATGTCGTTGCCTCCCAAAACGGCATTGAGTTCAAGCATTTTAACCAATACGACTGGAATTATGTGATGAATATGATCTACTCGGATTACTATGGTTCTGTGCCTAACGAACTCTCTTACTATGTCAAATTAGCAAAGAAATTTCTAATGGACAAAGACGCTCCGGAAGGCAAAGCTCTAAAGTATTATTTGGCTATGGATAAGTAACATTAAACACCGTCTAATCGTTAGGCGGTGTTTTCTTACACGCCATTTTAACACCCATATAAAATATGGACTTTGTGATATTTTAAGAATAAGTGAGGCAAATACCAATGAATAATGAAGAATATTATAAATACTTAAAAGACGAAAACTACAAGAGCCTTTTAAGTGCTGAAATGCAATTAGATAGTGCTCGTCAAAGAGCAATGAAAAATACACAAACTCAAATGGCAGCACAAGGATTAGCGAGTGCTGGATATGGTTCAACAAACCAAATGGGAATTGAAAACCAATATCTCCAAGGCTTACAAAATGCTCAAAATCAATATCAACAACAACAAACTCAAATCAATTTTGCCGAGCAAGAAGCCAAAGAAAATCAATATAATTCACTTACTCAAATGATGGGTTCAGCACAGAGCCGTGATGAATTAGGCAATCTTTTACAAGCCCAAGGATACGGTCGATATGAGAACGGTAATTTCGCTTGGAATAAAGACAAACTTGATGAACTTGGCGAAGACAATGCCATCAATCTTCAATCACTTTATGGTATGTATGGTTCTCAATTAGACAGTGTTGCTGAACTTGCCTATGCTCAAGAATGGGATGCCCTGATGAGTAGTTTTTCTCAAGCAGAATTCGGTTCGGAAGAACTTATGAATAAATGGATCGATGCCTACATCGATACAAGCAAGATGACAGAAGAACAAAGAAAGAAATGGGATTTAATTCTTGAACAAAAATCGAAACTTGTTAAAGAAGCCGAAGATTACAATAAAGCCAATACAATCACCAATTCTTTATATGATGGAAAAATCACAACTAATTTCTCAAGCAATACCAAAGAATCAGGACAGGCATTTGAGATTACTGTCGGAGATTATACGTATGATGTCGGTTACGAAGGAAGTAAACCAAGCAACCAAGCCGGAACGGCAAATCATCAAATGGGCGATATTTGGACAATTCAAGAAGGAGATAATTTTAGGCTTGTTATCAAGGGTTCCGATGGTGATGCACACTACATCAATGTAAATGACTTAAATTACGAAGACCGTCCTGATTTCTGGAGCGATATGTTCAAAGCCCTTGGATATAACGTCGAAGCAACAACAAGCAAAGATCAGGGTTGGCTTCTTGGAACAACATACGGAATTAAGATAGACGGTGTTTGGTATAAAATTGAGGGAAACAAGTTATCTAAAGCAAACACCAACTGGTCTCTCGTTTTTGAAAACGAAATTAAATAGTTTATTATGCCGAACGATTACGAGACACGAAAACTTTATCTTGACGCTCTAAAACGACAAAAGACATTATCGGCTTATTACAATAACGCACTGGTCAATCAAAGCACGTCAAATGACATCGGTAGTCTTGCGGCTATGGATACTCTTTTTCAGCAACAAAACAAAACACCTGTTCAAGAAAAAGATTTAACACCAAAAACAGAAGAGCAACAAGAAAAGTCAATTTGGGAAAAGATTGGCGGATTTTTTAGTGAAATCTCAACAAAAGTTTTAGAAGGTGTAGGCGGTGCCATTGAAGGTATTGTCGATTTTGTTGCGACTGGTGTATCTGCTTTGGGAGAAGCAACTGGTTGGTATGAAACGGAAGGTATCAATGACTTTATTCAACACAACTACGCAAAAGACGTAGCCGAGTGGGGAAGAAACACCGATTTCTTTACACCTTGGGGAATTGCTAACCAAATCGACAGTATTGCCGATGGTCGTTGGTTAGAAAACTGGTATATGCCTTTTGTTGATGAGAACTACACCGCAAACAACTATGTTTTAGGCGATACAACGATGACTGATGGATTTGGTGGATTTATGTCCGATGCGGCTTATTCCATCGGATTTATGCTCCCATCAATCGTTGCTGGTATAGCAACTGGAGGCGGTTCCGTTGCTGCTCAAGCAGCATCACTTGCCGTTATGGGTGTTGGAGCCGCTGGTAAAGGCGGAGAACAAGCACTTAATGAAGGTGCTACTGCTGGTCAAGCACTTGGCTATGGTGTTGCATCAGGTGCTGTCGAAGTCGTATCGGAAATTGCTGTAGGCAAAGTTTTAGGACTTGTTGGAGCAGGCACAGGAAAAATTGCTGGTGTCATTGGTGGCAAAGAAGCAGGAAAATCTGTCGTCAAAGAACTTGCTAAAACAGCATTTGAAGAAGGTATGGAAGAAGTCTTCTCTGACGCTCTTGCTCCTACTATCGAAGCAATTTATAAAGGTAATGAATCATTTAGTCAATATAGTGATCCAAATTATTACAAGAATATGGCTCGTTCATTTGCGAGCGGTGCGTTCGTTGGCGGTTTAATGGGTGGAGCAAACACCGCTGTTTCTCGTTATCGTTATTCTGCTAATGGAATTTCTTTTTTAGAAAACCAAAAAGAACTTTACGATTTAGCTGACAAAGCAAGAGTTGATAGCCAAAACGGTATGACCGAAGCCGAATTACAAGAGAAATACGGTGCCAAGATGCAAGACCTCACCAATAAGATGGTGGAATCTTTCGAGAAGTTGTCGAAGAACGAAAGAGCATTTAATAACCTCAAAAACGATTTACAATTCGAAAGTGCCGAGCAACTTAAATCCCAAATCGACAAGCCAGTAATGGATCATATCGCTGATAGTGTTTCTCGCATCGTTCGTTCATCAGGCATCGCCGACAATTTCAACATTAAGTTCGTTCCAGCAAACACATTAGCCGAAAGTGATACAAAAGCTATTTTAGATAAAAAAACAAATACTGTTGTTATTAACGAAAATTATAAAAGTGAATTCACAAATCTTATTAACCACGAAGTTTTAGGACACTTGGTTTTAGATAATGTCGAACTTACAAAAAATCTTAACGATGTCATTGAAGGCGACAAAAACCTCGTTGAAGAATACCATCGCTATGATAAACAACTCGAAAAAACATACGGCAAAAACAAGAACACATTAGCCAGCGAAAGATTGGCGAAATTTTTGGAAAGTCATTTACACGACGCAAAAGCCTTTTCAAAGATTTTTTCAAAGACTTCACTTGCGAAAGCCAAGACGATCAATTTACTTAACAGATTTATTAACAAAATCGGTCGTGTAAAAGGTATTTCTAATATCAATAAGGAAATCACTAACTATGCTCGTCAAGCGGTTGCTGAATTACGAAAAGCCAAAGTCGAACAAACCAAAGCGACAATTAAGACTTTGAAGAAAGAGGCTAAACAAAAAACTACCAAATCCAAGAAAGAACCTTTAATGCCATATTCAAAACAATATGCCAGCAAGGGACTTGCTTATGCTAAAAAACTTGTTGAAGATAGCGAAGGCAAAGAAAGAACTGTCTATAAGTCAATTATCAGCCAAGAAGGTTCAAAATACCGTGATGCCGAGAAAGTCCTTAAAAAAGTATGGCAAACACACGGAAATCGCTTTATTGACCTTTTCGGTGGCACTGGCACTGTCGCAATGAATAGTGGATACGATAACGTTGTTCTTAATGACGCAAATCAAAATCTTTATTCTATCTACAAAGAACTCGTGAGCGATAAATACAAAAACGCTACCGAGATTTATAACTATATACAAGAACAAATTGATAAGTGGGATTTACGCACAAAGGAAGGTTTTGAAAACTTTGTCGACCACTATAACGAATTGCCAAAGAAACAACGTAATCCGCTTGATTTACTCATTTATAGCAAATTTGTAAGAGGTGGGCAGTTATACCTTGATGAGAAAGGCAATATGACTTCAACTTATCTCGGTCATCCTGATGCTTTCAAAGACAAACAAGACGCTATTTCAAATATCAAACAAACTCGTGAAGCAATGTCCAAAATGGATTTAGCGAACAACGATTTTGAGGATATTCTCAACGATGCCAAAGCTGGCGATGTTGTTTACGTTGATCCACCATACGCTAACACCAATGCTCGTTATAACGAGAACTGGACAGAAGCTGATGACGAAAGATTGATGAAATCCCTTGATAAAGCCAGCAAAAGAGGTGTCCAATTCGTTTTGTCCAATGTCCTTGAATACCGTGGTAATGTCAATGAACAATGGAAGAAGTGGGCTGACAAATATAATGTTGAACACTTTGAACGTAATTATCGAAGAGGAACAGCTGACGAAATTATTGTTACTAATGATAACGAGGATATTCGTTATGCGAAAGATTTATCAAACAAATTTGAAATTAGTGATTTAGAAGAATTTTCAGATGTGGGCACGATTAGCAAGATTGAAGAAGATATTGACGCAATTAGTTTTTGGCTAAACAGAGAAATGATGCCTGAAAATATCCATAAAGATGCTGACAAATATATCGCTTTCAAACTTGGAAAAAATAAAATAAATTCAACCATTCAAACTGAAGATGGAAAAATTAAATTGATTTATGGTGGTAAAGAATACACAAGTCAATTCTTTGAAAATTACTTTGACGATTTTAATAAAAAATCGCTTGATGAGTTAAAGAAAAAAGAAGGTTACCAAAAGAAAAGTATTGGCATAAGCTCTTCTAATGCTATTACAAAAGAAGAGCAAGTTTTAGAACGCACAAAATCGCCTATTTCTCAAATTCGTTCCCTACAAGCTGATAGTATAACTGAACTTACCAAGGAAATTAAAAACATTTATGGTAAAGATTACATAGTTAAAAATAATAAAATTTATCGTGATTTAGGCAACGGAAAATCCAAACTCGTTGCTGAATACGAAATAATGAAAGAGCATACCAAGGGCGGTGCATTTGATGCTCGTGATTTTGACGTGAAACAGATCGGCGATGTGAAAGGCATCGACATCGAAAAGAAACTTAATCGTGTTCGTGGAAAGATTTATGAATCTCGTGAGGCTTTCTACACCGCACTCGATAAAGCACTCAATCTTTATGCGAAAGACACATACGAAGTCAAAGACGGCAAGATTTACAAAGCCGGACAACCAATTTTTGAACTTCAAATTCCAAAGGGTGCTTGGGTGAAAGGCTCCGACCATTTCAGCGTCGTTAATGCGACACCTGTTGAAACACAAAAAGAAGCCGACAAACGTCAGCCAAAACTTAAACTTAAAGAAACCGAGAAAACCAAATTCGGTGATAAGGTTGCGGACGCTCTCTTTGAACTTCAACAACAAAAATACGCTGATAACAATAATAAGACTATTGAACTTATTAAAGATAAATTATCTTCTATGACAAATAAAAAGGTGTCATTTAGAAAAGCATTCGACGACAAAACCAAAAAAGCCACCGTCACATTTACACTTGATGGCGAAGACTTTGCTAAAGCTCAAATTAAACAAGGTCAAATTATTGATAGTGGAGCAGTTGCTGAATACAACAAAAAGGTAGTTCAAGAAAGACAAAAAATCCGTTTTGAACAAGAACAAGCACGCAACAAAAAAGTTGATACAAGCAAGATTGTTGCTGAAGACGAAGCATTTAAGGACACCACCACACTTCGAGCGATTGAGAACGAAAATGGCGATATTTTATGGCGTCAAGTTATTGACAACTATAACCAAGTCAAAGAAGCCGCCCAAGATACAGTTGTATCTCTTTCTTCCACAGACGAAGTTATTGGTGCTGTTAGAAAATGGCTTCGCACACTTGCTCCAAACATTACATTTGGCGAAACTCGTGGTTTAGATACCTTAAAGACAGCGACAATTTACAACTTATCCAAGTCCAAATTCAATGACTTTGTTGATGAAATTGCTAAATCATATATGGACGCTTCTACCGTTGTTGTCGAAGGCGAAGACGCTGGCAAAGCGGTCAAGACCAAGATGACACTACGTGAGTTTTTACAAGACAGAGGTATGGACGATGTTGAGGTTGAAGAAAACGTCCGTTCATCGTTAACTGATATGCTAAATCAAAGTGCCAAACCAACACAACGAGCTTTGGCGATGAAACAATTACTCGAACGTATCGATCGCCTCAATAAGCAAATTCGCATTGACAAAGAAGTCAAACGCACTTTCTTTAAGGCTTATAAACAAGTCGAACTTTTACAAAAGGAAATGAAATATCGTGGCAGTCAAATTATCACTGATATTAGAATTAGCGACGTCGATTTCTTAAAAAAATTAGTCAATCGTGGTTGGTTTACACCGACAGGTAATATCTCCGGTTCTGTGCGAAAAGTCGCAATGGAATTAGAAAAAAGTGGATATTTTGACAAACTTGAAAAATCAGTTGTTGGTGCTCTTCTCGCTGATACATCACTGATTGATGTTTACAGAGAACTTGCCAAGACTTATGATCCAACTCGCAAAATCCAAAAAGTTCTTAATGTCGATGAGAGCCGTGCCTTTGCTGTTGCCGTTCAAGAAGTTCGTAAAGTTTATAAAAACTACATTGAAGGCGTTTATCAAGAAGTCGAGGCACAAGCCGGCGAACGTGCTATTGAAATGAATCTCGTTAGCAACGTCATTGGAGGTAAAGACGGGTTTGGAAAAGCGTTTTTGAATATGGCTCAAAAAGTAATGAACCCTATCGGCGTAATGCGAACAGCGTCTGTGTGTAATAATGCGTTAGAAGATTTATTAGTTAATAAACCTATTGAATTATATTCAAAGAAACGTATGGCACAAGCTGAACTCACAGAGAACTTCCAAAACCTCATTAAAAAGAGCGAGGCACTTAAAAATCAATACGTAAAGACAAAGTTTAACGGACTTACTATCCCACGTTGGAACTTATACGGTTTATATCTCAATATGATGGCAGAAGGTAACCGCCAAAACATCGAACAAAAAGGATATACCATCACAACTGACAACAGAACCATTAAGCATTTTAATTACAACGAAGGGCTAATGGACGAAATTAAATCAATTCTTTCCGAGCAAGAAATCGCTGATTTAGAAGCAATTTCCGCTTTCTTAAACGGCGAAGAAGAAGGGCAACTTAAATGGTATGCCAAAGAAAACGGAAGCAAAGGAAATCCGTTCTTCCAAGTGATGGAGGATAGATATTATCCAATCACTTTAAGTGAAACCGCAAAAGGTCTTGACGCAATGCGTGAAAACCAAGGAGCAAACTCTTTCTTTATTGACGCTTCTAATGCCTCTCAATTAAAAGAAAGAACAGGAGCTCGTAATGCGGTTAAAATTGTTAATCCATATAGTTTAATTGCTTCATACATTGACAGTATGACAACAGTCGCTGAAATCAATGTTGAAATGAAGAAAATTGAGCGTATTCTTAATAAGAAAATCGAAATCAATGGCAAAACAATGTCGGTTATTGATTATATCAGTTCATATACACCTAACTTTGCCAATAACTATGTTTCTTATGTATCAAAATTATTTGGCAAACCAGTAACCAAGTCTGTTGAGAATGCTTTTGACAAACTCACTGGTCGTTATGCCACAGCAGTTTTAGGGTTAAACGTTGGTTCGATGCTCACACAAGCCGCATCACTTCCAACTGGTATGAACATTACAGGCGTTATTTCATCGTTAAAGGCACTTGGAAAAGCGAATACATATCAATTCCGCAAGAACCATAACTGGTTAATGAAAAACAATGGTGTCTATCGTTGGCGTGTTATGGATCACGGTATGATTAAAGGCTTGACAACGTCAAGTAAGTTTAACCAATACTCACAAAGAACGCTTAATAAGATTACTGAATATACCTTAATGCCAATGGAAAAACTCGACCAATTATGGGCGTTAATGGAATTTGGTTTCTGTCAACAAAACATCGCTGACACAATGGGCGAAGGATATGAAGTTGGCTCCGAAAAGAATATGGAAAAAGCCAGCGAAATGTTTTCACAAGTTATTCTCGAAACGATGTCCAACAGCGATCCAATCGCAAAATCAATGCTTCGTAGTGGAGAACTCGGCAAGTTTATGCAATATACCTTCGGTATGTTTGCTTCCGATGCTCAACAGAAGGCAACATTATTCGTCACAAACTTAACCAAAAACATTCGTTCTCGTAAAATTGCCAAAGCAACTCAAAAAATGATTGATAGTGGCAATTACGGTATATACACCGAAGAAATGGTTAAATCAATAAACAAACAAGCCAATGAAACTATCAAACAAACAAACAAAGGATTTGCTGTTTATGGCGGCACACTTCTTGCATCAGGTGTCTTGGCTGCGATGGCAAAACTATTGCGTGATTGGCTTTATGGACGCAAAGATCCAGAAGACCTCGCTGATAACCCACTTGACTTTGTCAAAGACATCACAATGGAAACGTTTATTGACTGGGTTCCATACATCGGTCAACTTTCATCATATCTTGAATACGGTAATCAAGCACCAATGCCATTATCCGCAACTTATGGTATGGTCGATACAGTGAAAGGATTATATGAGGCTATTCAAAACGGACAACCACTCAATAGCACATTAACAAATCTTGTTATCAAAATGTCCGAGTTCTTTGGTTTGCCAGTTAATAACTTAAAGAACATCACATTAGGACTTGTAAAGAGATTTAATCCAAAAGCAGCTTATGAGGCAGACAACTTCCTTTATGCCCGCACATCAGGATATATGTCTACCACATTTAAGAGTGAACTTGAAAAAGGACACACTCAAAACGCCCAAGGCTTATTATCCGCCTACTTTGACGCTTATAAAGTTCAGAACACCGACGAAGCGACAATTAAGGAAATCACAAGTATCTACGGCAACGGATATGAAAACGTGATGCCAAAGAACTATATGACATCCTACGTTGATGAAAACGGAAACGATGTCCAATTAACATCAGCTCAACAGCAAGAGTTCAGGGCTTACTATAACACCGCAAGAAGCGATATGAACGGATTGCTTCAAGTGAGTGATTACAGAAATCTCACCGATGAAGAAAAATCTAAAATCATTAAAAAACTTTATAACGCTTATTACGGATATGCGAAGGCAAAAGTTATCGGTTCAAAGGGAGATTCCAAGCTCGAAAAATTGCTTGTTTACACAAATGGCAACTTACAACTCGCCAAATATCTTGTGTATCTCTCAAAAATCAGCTCAATTAAGGCTAATGGGACACTTTCAAAGAAAGACCTAACACTTAACTATATTAACAAACTTCGTGGGCTCTCTACGGGTGAAAAGGTTTTGCTTATGTATCTCAACGGATATTCAGTCAAAAATGAAAGTCGCACCGCTCTCGAAAACTTGTTAAGAAAGAACGGTATGAGTTCCAAAGATATAAAAGAACTTTTGGGAGATTAAAAAATGAATAAGAAAGCCATCGCAAAAACCGTAGGAAAGATTGCCCTAATTCTTGGGGTAGTCGCAGTAATTGCCGTTAGTGCTTTCTTTATTCTCCGTGCTTGTGGCTTTACAACCAAAGAAGATTTCCTCAAACTTCGTGATGATCTTGGTGATTCCATCGCCTTTTGGTCAGTCATCGTCGCACTTCAAGTTATTCAAGTCGTCTTTATTCCAATATCAAACTCTCTAATATCAGCACCAGTTGCTCTCATATTTAATAATGAACTATGGAAAGTATTTCTCTCTTCTTGGATAGGAATATGTATAGGAACTATTATTTTATATTTTATAGGGCGTAGTGCTGGCGGGAAACTTCTTAACTTTGTTCTCGGAGATAAGGAAAAAGCCGAAAAATTAAAAGAGTTTATGAAGGCAGGCAAATCGTTCTTCGTTATTGGTGATTTATGCCCTCTCGTTCCAAACGATGTCCTTACCGTGCTTGCTGGTATGAGCGGATACTCGTTCACCTTCACGTTTATAGTCACGTTAATAACACGAGCGATATGTATTGCGACAACCGTTTATCTATTTGGATATGTCACAACTTACCCTTGGTTAATCGCTGTGCTCGTTGCTGTGATGATATTTATGTTCTTCGTAGCAATCAGGCTGACAAGAGGTTCATTGCGTAGGGGAAAAATCAGGGGAAAATCGTTAGACCAATGTGTTCCAAATGATACCAATTTGAAATCGCAAAAAGAAAACTTAATCTACGATGATAACAATTTGAAAGAAATTAACTATATTAAACTGGGCAGACAAACTCCTGTCATCCCGACCAATAACAAAAAAACACCGAAATAGTCGGTGTTTTTCATTTTTTGAAATCAATTTTGGGGAAAATTTGGGGAAAACTTTTCACAATTTAGCTTTAGAAACTCGAATTCTTTTTTCGTTAATGGCTTGCCGTCAGTGTAGTAATTGTAGTTCTCAACTTTCTCGCACCACATCAACCAATAGACCGATACTCGCTTGCTAACAAGGAGCGTCATAAACTCGTGTAAGTTCATTTCAAATACTCCAATTTATTTTTTAAGAATTTAACAAATGATTCTGTTCCTTCAGACATCTTTGCCTCGTTTTTTGTTAGTTCGCTATGTTGCCAATCTAAAGCAAACATTAAAGCGTCCCATAACATATAAATTTCTTCTTCGTTTAACTCAATAACGAGATTCGTCGTAAATAGTTTCATTTGAGATACTCCTCCTTTGATTGATAATACCTACATTTTTGTTCTTGTTCTTGCGTTGTTTTTTCTTTATAAGCAATAGGATGATTACAAAAACCAACAAACATATTTACATTGAATACACAATCAAAACATTGTTTCATTTTAATAACCCCCATTCACTTAAACTTTTAGCAAGTTGTTTCTTTTCAAATTCAGTCCTGTTAGCTGTATAATTCATAAACCAACTAAAAACCCTAGTTTGAAAAAATCGTTCTGTCTCAATACGAGCTTCTTTTTGTTTGCATTCAATAATTTCTTCATAAATAAACTTTGGTATAATCATTTCAAATACTCCTTTAACAAGTTAAACTCGGTTTCGGTTAGTTTTCGGTTATCTTCAACCATATCGTTATATGTTTCTAAATCTCCACTATGTAAGAAAATAAACACATTAACTTCTTTCTCTTTAATAATCTTCAAGACCTTTTCCAATTCTTCTAATCGGTTGAGAGCAGATTTAAGTTGTGTCCTGTAATCAGTAATTCGCTTACACAGATTTTCAACAATACAAAGTCCAAGACCTTCGCTTTTATTTACATTATCTTTGAATACTTCTTTGATAGGCATACCAATTCGCTTTTCAATATTTTTGTATTCTTCTAATCGGTTGAGAGCAGTTTTAATAATGTTTGTTAATTTCGTAATATCAATACTACTTCCAACAAATAACTTGTTGATATTTTCAAGTGCTTCTTTTGGTTGAAGATTGATTGTTGAATCTGTTATTTGCACTATTTGTTTAGTTAATCTTTTCATAACAACTCCAACTCTCCTTTCTCGTTCATTTTAGCCACATAGATCAGACCTTTATCTGTCCAAATAGCACCATAGATTTGTGTTATTGGTATATTTCTCAATTCACACTCTTGTAATGGAATACCTAAATAAAGACCTCTTGTTCCTTTAATCACAAACTCACTACACAATTCTTCAATGGTGTTGGCTTGTTTAATGATTTTTCCGTAACGTTTGCTGACGCTATAAATCTTTTCGCTATCTCGTTTTCCTTTGACCTTAAAAACAAGAGCGTTCTCGCCAACAACTTCAAACAAGTTAGTTTTCGTTCTAATAAACTTCATCGTTTTTTCTCCTCAATTTCTTCATACATACGATTTAATTCGTCTTCGTATTCATCACAGTTTTCACAATAAACGTGGCATCGACGCTCGTTTTCGCATCCGTCGCACATTCTTGAATAGAGTTCTTCCTCTATCTTCTTAAAATCAATCTTTGGCATTTTTGTTTTCTCCTATAAGGTTGTGGTAGAACTCTGTCATAAAGTCCGTCACCAAGAATAGACCGACCATAACCCCAATTACGACGAACAAAGGAAATAAGATTATTAAGATAAGGATTGCGAGTATTTGCTTTAGAATTTTCATATTAGTTCATCCTTTCTAACAAGGCTTCTTCGGTCTTGTCGTTTGCGTGATTTGCGTATGTGTCCATAAACATCGATGGTGAGTGTCCAAGACGTCTTGCCGCACTTTCCAACTCTTGCCCGGTATGGCACACGGAAGCGAGCTTTGTCGCCATCATATGACGGCTGGCGTGAGGGTTGATCTCTGGAACATTAGCCAAGATACAATACTTCTTTAATTTTCTCTTAAAAGTTGTTCGTCCCATAGGTGTCGATTTGGTATTCGCAAAGAATAAGAAATCGTTGTCTTTAAGGGATAACGAAATGATATAAGCATCGAGTTCGTCAGCAAGTCCTTGTGGGATAATGATTGAGCGATATGAATCGTGCGTTTTAAGAACGTCAGTTAAAATTGGTTTGCCAGTTCCAGTGACGTATTTAATTTGTTGCTTAATGATGATTTTGTTGTGTTTTTTATCAAAACAGTTTGGTTGTAATCCCAAGAATTCTCCAAGTCGAGGCGAGCAAGTTAGAAATAAACGGAACATCAAATAGTCTTTGGCGTCCGTTTTCGTTGCTTGAATAAATCTTGCTTCTTCATCGGCTGTCCATATAACACGTTCTTTCAGTGGTTTTTTAGAGTATTTGACTTGATACAATTCAATATCGGCGTCTTGATACGTTGTCGCACCAATATATTTGTGTCTATATGCGAAATTAAGAATATCTTTTAATCTTGTAATTACTTTAGATTTGCGAGCGTTAGACGTGCGTAAATCACTAATAAAGCGGTTATACCACGAACGCACGGTATAATAGTCGAACGCTTGACCAATTGACTTACCACCAAAATATGGAAGCAAGTGCGTTCTAATTACGCATTTATCATTTTCGATGGTAGATATGTTCATTTGGTGGGAGCGATATGTTTCATACTCATCGACTAAATCATTAAACGTTTCAATCTTTTTAAGACTGCTGTTTTCAATGTATTCGTTTTTTACCTTTTCAAAATCAGCTTTTGCCATTTGGAGTGTCGGGTATCCAGAGCGATGAAAATGTTTCCAAACACCGCCCACTTTAATCTTGGTATCAATTTCCCAAGTTTTCCCGTTTTGTCTAAATTGTCCTTTTGTTGCCATATTTTTTTTGTTAAACTAATAAAAGCCAGTATTCCTTTCAAATTGTGAGTGAGATTATAATTTGTAAAATGTTGGCGGAACGAGGTATTGCCGTATCTCGTTCTTTTTATTTACCTTTTTAAGATATATTCTTCAATAAACTTTGTTGCCCTTTCTATTTCGCTTGTGGTCATTTGGTTTGTGAGGTCACGGAACTTGCGAACGACGAAGGATCGTTTGCTTGTTTCGTCCACATCGTTTTTTAGTTCACGATACACCAAATATGGAGTTTCGTTAATTGAGGTTTCCACTTGCCCGTCGCTGACTGTTGCGTTAATTGGAGTTCGCTTGATAATCGTTTCCGTGATATGTGGGCGAAGTTCTTGATATTCGCTTTCGCTCAATACAATAGGTTCGTCGCCATATTCAGGAAACACGATAAATCCAATATCGCTTTTGCCGAGTAGATAGTCAGTTGTGACATTGAAGAAACTTGTTAATCGGTCAATATGAACTTGACGAAACGGACGTTTTTCATTTTCAAGAAACGATATTGTCGAATTCTTTATGCCCGTATATCTTTCTAAATTCATATTACTTACGTGCACCTGTGCTTTTAGATAATGCAGTTTGTTCATTGCTGGCTTTTTTTCGTTCTCCTTTCACCTACATTATAAAATTATGATTTCAAAAAGCAACAAAAAATAAAAAATATTTACAAATTGTTAAAAAGTATTTGCATTATGATTTCAATATGCTATGATTTAGTCGAGGCAAAAAATGAAGATTATTGATCGTTCAAAACTATTAGTCGAAATGACACGTAGAAATATCTCTATTAAAGATTTATCTTTAGAATTATGCGTTACGTATCAATGTGCGTATAATAAGATAAAGAAAAATAGGGATTTTACTGAACTTGAAATTACGGCACTTTATCGTATTTTTGGCGAGAAAATCTTTTCTTTTGCTTCATAATGATTTCAAAATGAAATAAGGAAAATAATATGAGCAATGTTACCAAAGAAATTAGAAAAACATTTGAACTCTTAATCAAACCGACTTGGTCATACAAAGAAATAATGGCTTGGTGTTACGTATCAAAAACCACCGCCATTAAAATCAAGGATATGGCTATCAAGGAAAACGATGGGGGCGTCCAATATGGAAGTCACCTTGTAAAAACCGATGCTGTTCTTGCTTATTACGGAACAACTCGTGAAAAAGAACTCAAACTCTACCGTGATATGTTAGGGATTAACGAAAATGATTAACTACAAAGAATTAGAACACTCAACGTTTATGCGTTTCAAAAGTGAAGCCGACTGGCTCAAAGCAAAAGAGAAAACCATCGGCGGAAGTGAAGTCGCAGCACTTCTTAACAAGTCAAACTGGCTTACCAAAGACGACATCTATAACAAAATGGTCTATGGAAAGTCAAAGAAGGTTAGTGAAAACGAGAAAATGAGTAAGGGCAAGAAAGCTGAAAAGCATATTCGCACCTTATTCACACTCGACAACCCACATTATGAAGTTATTAACCAACCGACAAGAGGAAACTGGATGTTCGTTCGTAAGGACAAACCATACATCTCCTGTTCTCCTGATGGACTATTCATCGAAAAGAAAACGAAAGAATTGTGGGGACTTGAAATCAAATACATTGACTTAATCAAGAACGACGATAAGGAACTTTGGGAGAACGACACCTTACCGGAACACTATTTGTGCCAAGTCCTCCAATACTTAATTGCGATGCCAGAACTCAAAGGCGTCATCCTCTATGCTCACAAGAAGTATTATCGCTTCAATGAGGGAGAAAAAGTGCCGACACACACACATAGCGAACAATACCCATACGTTGTATGTCGTGATGACTACTTAAAGGAAATCGCATATATCGAAAGTAAAGAAACGGACTTTTACGAAAATAACGTGAAACTCCGTCGCAGACCGAAAACGGTCATTAGATTCTAAAAGAAAGGAGAAAGCAAATGGAAGAAACAGTATTTGAATTAGAAACTATTTCAAATCGAGAAGATGGCGTTCTTATGGTCAAAGACTTTGCGAACACATTTGCCACGGCTCAAAAGATTATCGAAGAACATCCGATCATATCTATTGAAAACGATGAGCAAAAGAAAATCGCCAAGGCAACGAGAGCTACTCTCAATAAAATCGTCAAAGCCATCGACCGCAAACGTATCGACACACTTAACGACTTCGGTTGTGCCTTCGAGGAACAATGTAATTGCATCAAGACCTTGTTTGATAACCACGCATCAGCGTTAGGCGAAAAGATTAAAGAATACGAAGAAAGCCAAAAACTCGCAGTCAGTGAAACGGCAAAACCAAAAGTTATTACCGCCACACTCAAATTCTATGATGAGAAAATCATCAAGAAATTGACAGACTTCGCCCAAAAGAACGGTTGCGAACTGTCAATTAAATAATCTCACTCAACACAAAGAAAGGAATACTGAAAATGGCTGAAACAACCAACACACAACTTACCTCATTTACCAAAAAGGAAGTTGCCACAGCGATTACAAATGAAACAATCGCAGACTCCTTGCTTGCATCGTTCAACAAACTTGCCAGCCAAGGACAATTAACTTTCCCAGAAGGTTATGCCTTCGGAAACCAAGTGAAATTGATGTATACATCCATTTCGCAAAACGCCAACCTAACAAGTTGCACTCCTATTTCCATCGGCGAATCAATGGCAGAAGCTCTTATTCAGGGGCTCGAAGTCGATAAAGACCAAATCTACTTTATCGCTCGTGGAAAGAAATGCACTATGTTCCGTTCCTACTATGGCGATGTCAAAGTCGCAAAGGAAACAGGATTAGTCAAAGAAATCTTCGCTCGTCCAATTTATGAAGGCGACGAATATGAACTCGACACTGATAATGACGGACTTCCATATATTAAAAACCATAAAACAAGTTTAACAAATATGGATAAAGAACTTATCGGTGGATATGCGTGGGCGGTTATGAAAGACGGAAGCAAACGCTACTGTATTATGACCAAAAAGGAAATCGACGCATCGTGGAGCAAATCAACTGATCCTTCACGAAACGTCCAAAAGACCTTCCCACAAGAAATGGCAAAACGAACCACTATCCGTAGATTAGTCAAAATGATTTTCAATACATCATCGACAAATCTCGGTGAACGTGCCAAATCCGTTATCGCTTCTTACAACCGCAGCACCAAAGAAGAATATGACAATGATGAAAAGCCAACCAAATCAACAGTGAAGAACATTCTCACTGACGAAAATGGCGAACCGATTGTCGCTGATGCCAAAGCAGTTGAAGAAACAAAAGAATAATGCTTTGTCTTCGTGATAAGTGACGCACAACGAAATCTCATTTTATTTCTTTCTACTTTTTCAAAACATAAGCACCAAAAACCATCCTTCACTTACACGAATATCATAGGGTTTGCCGGCTTATCCAAAAAACCGGCTCCCATAATCTCACTCATAAAACACACGAATTATCGTGCGTAATGTAAATGCTCTAAAAACGATGAAACTCGTCTAAAAAGGGCGTTTATACCTCGAAATTAAAGAAAGGAGAACAACTCAATGGCGAACAGACGTATGTTTTCTCTCGATATTGTCGATAGTGACGCATTTCTCGATATGCCAAGTTCAGCTCAAAACCTCTACTTTCATATCGGTATGAGAAGTGATGACGACGGATTTTGTGCCAATCCAAACAAAATCATCAAAATCGTCAGTGGATCGACAGACGACTTAAAACTACTATTAGCGAAAAAGTTTTTACTCGAATGTAACAATGGCGTCGTTGTCGTAAAGCATTGGTGGATGCACAACACAAAACGCAAAGACACCTATAAGCCAAGCAACTACTTACTTGATAACCCGGAACTCAAAATTGATGAGAAAAAAGCCTACACCTTTAACGATAAAGGGCTTCCGTTAACGAGCCGTCAACTTTCCGTTAACGAACCGGTAACACAAGATAAGATAAGTAAAGATAAGTTAAGTAAAGATAATATACGGATAAATAGAAATAGGGATAGTAAGGATTCATCAGTTATAGATGGAATCCATACTAACTTAAAAAGTAAGGATTCATCATTAAATGACGATAACGACCTATTTTAATGAACTCCGAGCACGACATATCTCCGTTCTACCGGAAGATACAGTTTGGATAGATACGTTCTTAACCACCTGCGAAAAGGAACACATCCTATCCAAGCGTGTGAAAGATAATCTCTTATTAAAATCTTTAAGTCTTTTGAAAGAAGGACAAACAACCAAAGACGTGATTAACCTATTCCGTCAAATTAAAAAAATAGACTTCACCAAAATTGATGAAGCCTACCAAATCTCACTCACAAAATGGAAGGACTTACTAAATGACCTACGATAACTACTTATTATTAAAATTCATCAGCGATCGCACCAACTCTGGCGATAAGACCACTGTGGCTGACATCTGTGATAGATTTCCATCACGATTTAAGCTCAACGCAAAAGAAAGCAACTTCTCCAACTGTCCAAAGCTATATGAGGCGGTTGATGAGATTAACTCTGATACCACCGTCCACCAAATTATTGTTAAAGATAACAATAATTTTCATTTGGCAACGGAAGAAGAAGCGAAACACTACTGTTCCGTCATCAAATCAAGGGCTGTTAAGCAGTTCAAAAAGTATTGGGAAATCCAGCGAAAGATTAACCGAGATGGCAATGGCGATTTAGCCACCATTGGAAAAGACTTCGCAATTGATTTCATCAATTCTTTTGTTGAAGAAGAAAATGTCGACAATCAATGAATTTAGATTTATTGGGACAGTCTACGGCAATCCCGAATTAGAACAAGTCGATGAAAGTAATTACCGAGTTTGGTTCACTCTGGCTATCAAGTCGAACATCAGCAAGAAAACCAACTACGTGAAATTGCTCGCACCGTCAAATCTATGGGAAAAATCCTACTTCTTTTGTAGAAATGGGAACGAAATTGTCGTTAATGGTGAAGTTATCTCTAAAGAGATGACTGATAGACGCACAGGAAGTATCACAAGCGAAATAATGTTCGTGTGTTCCGATGTGCTTCTAATAAAAAAATGCCAACGCAGAAACGTTAGCGAAAAGAAATTTAGGGCAATCGTAAATTCGATGCCACTCGATCTCAACATAGGAGGAAAGCGAAATGAAAATCGTGACGAGAACAATTTACTTGATGACGAAGAAGGACAAGAAACTGATACTTCAACAACTCAAAGCACGCAAAATACGTCGCAATGACTTATGCCAAGAATTAGGTATTAGCCGAACATCGTTTTACGAAATTCTTGAAGGAAAGTATCCGGTTAATGAGAAACTTCTCAACTATCTTGCCAAGAACGAAATAATCGTTCCATTTACATTCTAAACATCTCACTCACAAGAAAGGAGCATATTATGGCTTGTAATAACTATTTTAGAGCCAAGTTAATACTTGAAAGTAATAAACAACGATGGCTCAAAGTTAATCCAAATTTGCCTGACACCTGTGGGATTTACATTCTTACTCGTGTCGATGAAAACGGAATTAAGTATGCCTACATTGGTCAAGCAAGACACATACTCACACGTTTAGCACAACATTTACGAGAATACCCACCTCAACATATAGATTTATCCTTAAAGAAACATAAATTATATAGCGAAGTGCGTCCGCACGGATGGAAAGTCGAGTTTAGAGTTTGCGACGAAACCGAGTTAGATAACGAGGAAAAGTATTATATTCACCTTTACGCATCGAGCGGTTATCAACTTCGCAACAAGACTTCTGGTGGACAGGACGCTGGAAAATCAGGAATTGATGCTAACCGACCATCAAAGGGCTACCACGACGGTTTGAAGCAAGGATACAAAAATGCCATCAAAGACGTTGGAGAGTTCTTTGAAAAGTATCTTGATTATTCAATCAAATTGCCGACTTTAACCAAGAAAGGCAACCCAATTGTCATTAAACAACGCAAGTTTGAGGAATTCAAATCCCTCTTGAAAGGCGAAACCGATGGAACTGAATAAGATTTACCACCGAGATTGCTATGAGGCGATTAAAGAAATCTCTGACAAAAGCATCGACCTGATTATTACTGATCCTCCGTATGACATACCCGGCATACACGGAGCAGGCATTATGGCATCACGAAAAGCCGGTTCATTTATGAAAGACATTGAATCAACCGAGCTTCACGTTGGTCTTGATATGTTAATTCTCGATGAATTTGTCCGTGTATCCAAGAAAATCAACTGCTACATCTGGTGTAACAAAAAGATGCTACTGCCACTGATTAAGTTTTTTGTGGAGAAGCACTCTTGTAATTACGAAATCATCATTTGGGCGAAAGATAGTCCTATCCCATTCTGTGGAACACATTATCTTGTAGATAAAGAATACTGTCTTTACTTTTGGGAAGAAGGAGCACCTATTCACATACCATTTGAGCGTGCGAACACGGTTTATTTTACAAAGAAAAATATCGTAGATAAGAACGATTACGGACACCCTACGATTAAAGATTTGGAAATAACCAAGAACTTCGTTTTGAATTCGAGCAAAGAAAACGATGTCGTCCTTGATACGTTTATGGGTTCAGGCACGACAGCAGTCGCTTGTAAGCAAACAGGCAGACAGTTTATTGGGTTCGAGATAAACGATGAATATCACAAAATTGCCGTAGATCGTCTTAACGGCATTAACCAAAAAGGCGAAATGAACTTATTTGAAACTGATTTTGATAAAGTTTACGAACAAATAAATTTGTTCGAGGAAGGAGAAAATAACGATGTCAAAACAAGAAACGATTAGTCTGGAACTAACACCTGTGGAGTTGGGGCAATTAACTCTATGTATCGGTCATCGCATTGGTGGGCTTATGGAACAATTTGCCAACGCACCAAAACTTGATGACCAAAAATCTTACGAAGGTCAAATGGCTTTCTTGGAACGACTTAACAACAAAGTTAAAGAAAAAATCATTGAGGTAAGTAAAGATGGAAAAGGCAATTGAAGAAGCAATGGATTACGTTGCTCGTAGATATACGAATAACGAAGCCACAAAAACCGTGAATATCCCTGACCAAACCATCACTTATGAAATGGATTTAGGTGGGCGTTTAGCTCTCATCGCTTATAGCAAAGATGATAATTTTATGCTCGCTGGAATTAAAAACGGACGCCTTATTACTACTGACGCAGCAAAAGATTATTATAAAAAAGTCTTAAAAGACTTTGAAAATGATATTCTCGCTTGGCGTAAAGACCACGTTGGATGTGCGAAACGTTTATGGGAGTTGAATTAGTATGGCAAACCGTAAGACACAGAAAAAAAGGAGATTAGCCGATGAACGAAAGCAGAAGCAAGATAACTCTCCACGCAGTCAGGCGAATGAAAAGCCGACTTCGTTTAAGTGGTAGTAAAAAGCAATTAAAATTGCTTGACGAAGTTTTGAAAAACGGAATTCGTGAAGAAGATTTAGAAGATGGCGTCATTAAAGACTTTCTCGCTTCAAAAGGCGACGATACCATCAAAATCGTCTACAACAATTTCGTTTATATCTTCGGTAAAAACTCTCGCAAACTAATCACGCTATACGAATTACCGTGCGAATACACAGGAGGAAAAAACGATGGTCAATAACGAATTTCACCTAATAGGAACGGCAGTAAGTGATTTCAAAGAAATCAGCCGAAAGCGTTTCGCAATGTATGGACTTGATGTTGAAGTTGAAAAGTATAATGGTCAAACTTTCCAAGTTGAAGTCCTTGTATATAACACCAACACGAAAGTCGATGTCAAAGCTCAAATCTACGGTCAGCAGGTGGCTATAAATGGTTATATTGATACAGCCATATTGCCGGACAATTCTCAAAAAGTTAAGTTAATCGTTCAAAATATCTTAATTCTTAATAAAAAGAAAGTATTTAATAACACGCAGGCACAAGCGAAAGGACAGGAATCGTCGATCGAAACTGACGACGATCTACCATTCTAAAAACGATGACAGACGAAACAGGATTAGCCAAGAACGTAATTGAAAGAATTAAGGTTTTGCTTTTCAATTATGATTTGGAACTGACTTATGCTCGTGGTCGGGTGCGTGAATACGAAATAACGATGCGACTATACGGGAACGATAAGCGTAAAGAATTTCAGCGAAAGTATCTATCAGCCAAAGTTGATAAAGAAAAGTTTGAAAACTACATCGATGAGATTATTGACGCCAAGAATGAGATTATGGACAACATTGACATCATTTTGTCCAATTACACTCCACGATACAAGGAAGTGTTTATACTTTACTTTTTTGAAAACAAGACCTATGACGAGATTTGCGATAAGACTAATTACTCACGTGATGCGATAAAAGACATTATCAAAAAACTTAAATGTATGGTTATTCAATTCTATTACATATAAAAAAAAGGGAACACAATTAAGTGTTCCCTCTTTATTTAGGTTGATTTTCCAACGCATTATTGTTATTATAATGGTGGTTTTCAAGTTATTACTACTTGATAAGAAATAGCACTCGCCAACCTATCGGTGCTATTTTTTTAATCGTCAATGCATCCAGCATCTACGAGTTCTTGATATTCTTCTTCGGTTAAGTCATTTGGCTCAATTTCATAGAGTTCCATCAAGTTCGCAAGTCTTTGTTCGTATTGAGTTTTCATACGTTGCTCCTTTCTAATCAAGTAATTCATCCCAATGTTCGGTAATGTAGTCGTATTCTTCCTGCGTAATTGTTCCGCAAGAATTGAGACTGCGTAATTGGTCGATTGCGGAATAAGTGTCATCAGTTTCCCAATCAATCCAATCATTTAAGATTTCTTTGCATCGGTCATTCATTTTATTTCTTCCCCCTTTTTCACGTTCTTGAAAATTACAAATGGTGGTTTGTAAATTCGTTTTAGCTCATCTGGATAATCTTCATCGATGATTGTTATACAATCAATGTATGGATCGATGTTAATTTGGTCTAAATCCTCCATATCACGTTTGTTTAGAATCGCATTGTAAATCGCATCCCAATCAAAGTTGTGCTTGACCGAGAGTGCGAGTATTACTTCTCGTGCCTGTTTTTGTATGTTTGGCATCGGTTTTTCCTCCTAATACATTAGTTCCAAATCTTCGGCTTCTTCGTAGAAGTCAAAACCTTCTTCGGCTAACTTCTCTTGAAGATAATTCCAAAGGCAGTCAGGACTTTCTTCTTCATACCAAGCACTACGAATACGCTCGTATGCATCTTCAAACTCTTTTAGAGTTTTATTTGTTTCTACTCGCACCATATAGACCTTATCGTCATAGTCAGTATCAACAAGTCTTACTAAAAATTTATTCATCGTTTTATCCTCCTCAAATGTGTGATACCAAGCAATTGCGAAGTTCGTTATCACTAATGTAAGATGCTTGAACGTGAAGCACTGCCTGTTCCTGTTCGTGTGTGAGCGACACGAGTTCGCCTTCGTCATCTGATGCACAAATGAATACGTTGCCCACAATGTTTTCCACAACTTTGCCTTCGCTAAATGTGATTACTGATGGGATGACCTTTTCTTTGAAAAGACCTTCGTCGTCGCAGACGATGTCCAGACGGTGAGAACCAAATTTTCGAGCTACGATGTCGATCGTTTCGCAGTCAAGTAGTCCGTAGATTGCTGGTAAAAACTCATCATATTCTAATGAGTATGGTTTGATAGTGTTGTCTTTGGTATTAACTAATACCCCTTTAAGTGTTTTCATAGTGTTTGTATTCCTTTCTTAATCAACGATTAAGATGACTTTCCAACCTTTGTCGGTAAAGTATCCGTATTTTTTGTATTGCCTATACGCAATGAGTTTTCGCAATAATGAAAAATTGCGATGTTGAACGTAGTTCAAAAAGTGAGTGAGTTTCATTTTTAAGTTTCCTTTCGTGTGTGTAATGTGTGTGTATTAAATAACTAATAATGATTACTTTGTAATGATTATAGTCATTTAACAATGTAGAGGTCAGTGTCGCAGTCATACGAATCAGTTGCGTTGTATGTGCCATCATTAACCATTTCCCAAGCAATATGCGTTGCTTCGGCTTCGCTGTTTGCTTTGATTTCAATGTCATCATCAAAGCGAGTTGTAATGTGAACCTTAAAGGTTTTCATTTGCCGTTCCTCCTTTCTTTACATAGTAATAGTCGCCGTTTTCGTAGTCATCGCAGTCAATGTGTTTATTACACGCTCTTGCTCTACGCTCGGCTTCATCGTATGTGTCATACGTTTCTTCCGTAAGATTTTCTTCAAAACCTGTATCTCCATAGTGAAAAATAACTTCAAATTTAGGCATTGTTTTAAGTCCTTTCTAATAAATCTTTATATAGGTAAAGTCGTTGTCTTGTGCGAATACACGCATTTTGTGTGTGATGTATCCACCTGTGCTCGAACGCATCCACCTGTGAACGAACTCGACTTGTATGTTGTCGCCCACTTTGGCATCGATTTCTTGACGAGGTGTCTTGTATGTGTCTATGCCGATGTGCTCGAACGTGTGGAGAGAGATGACTTCGCTTTTCGCTTGTCTATCTCTCTCTTCCTGTGCCTGCTGGCGTTGATGTGCGACTTGGCTAACCCAAGTCATATATGATTTGCTAATCATTGTCGCATTCCTCAAAAACATTTGCTTTTGATAAATCAAAAGAACACAAGAACAACCAATAAATCTCAACATTTTCATCGATGAATTCAAGTCCGTCCCCACCGAACTTTTCAACAAATGATTTCATTTCGTCTGGCGTAAATCCATCGTCCTCGTATATGTCCCTTTCAGCACAAGTGTTTGTTCCATTTTCGCTGTTCCAAAGGAAGTTGAAAAGGTATTTTGCGATTTTCCATTCTCTTTCCGTAAAATCATCTTTTACATATAATTCACTATTATATGTAAACTCTTCGCATCCACATTCAGCACCATCGCTGTATGCGTAGAAGCGATTGTGTGGTGTAGTTATCTCGTATAGATAACTTTCATCGCATTGAGCGATAAATTCGATATTAAATTTTTTCATTGTAAAAATTTCCTTTCATAATTTGAGTGATTATTTTTTGTGATGGAACCACTCTTTATGAGTGATTCCATTTGATAAATGTTTAGCATTTGTTTCATCCTTCATAGCGTGTGTCTAAACACGGGTTTGTGAGTTAAAGGCATCATTATGCCACTTAACCACAAACACCGGTTAGACACACAATTACGATGTTTTTAGAACAGCATATCAAATGCCGTTAAGATATTTTGCTTTAAGCAAGGAGCATAAGAGTGATTTTGTTCGATTACATCTCGTGCTTGCGAGCAAATGGCTTTAATGCGAGCAGTATTAGAGGATTCGGTAATAAAAATCGTTTTATTGTTGTTAAACGGTTTTAAGGCATCGAAACTGTAAGTTTCGTGATAATCCATATCTTCATCACCACTACCAAAATCAAGAGAGTTGGCGTGTCCATCAAACAAAACTATATTTAGTTCTTGTTTGGTTTTGTTTGTTTCTTCGTAAATTTGCCTAATCTTGTTGACAGGTAAAGCATTGCCACTAAAAGATTTCGAATATCTTTTAGATTTGTCCTTTTCGATATTACAATTACAAGTCATACGGATAAGTCGCCACTCGAAGTCCTTTCGTTTCTTCTCTATTTCATAGAGAGAACGAAGAACAACGTTTACGGAATCATCGTTTCCACCGAAACTACCACTTTGGTCTAACCAAATGTTCAAAATCTTTTTTGAACTTTTGTTTCGTTGTGTTGAACCTTCAAAAGATTTTTTCTTAAACCACTTATAACTTTCGTTATAATCCTTAAAGAAACGTTTTGCATCGAATTTCCCTGTGTAGCCATATTCAGCGGGTTCGTTATATACGCCTGTTCCTGAATTGCGAGTAATTATTTTTAATAATTCAATTGTAGCGTTAGTGTCTTCTTCAAAATCTTCTAATTTCATAGAATATGAACCGTAGTTCGATGCAATTTCTTTTAATCTTCTCATTGCTTTATCGACAATTTTTTCAATTTCTTCGTTGTCGAAAGTTTTACTTTCAAGTGATTCAAGGTTTTTGTCATCCGATCCTTGCTCTTCATCTTCTGTTTCGTTCGGATTCGTTCCAGTTTTACTGGTAGAATCTGAACTCACTGAAGAAGATGAAGGTTTGCCTTTGTCATCGGTTCCTTCTTCGGTAGGTATACTACCAGAAGAAGATTCCATACCACTTTGTTCACTACTACCTTTCGATTTGTAACTGTCCTTTGGACTGTCACTAATCGAACTGTCTTCTTTGCTATCGGTTTTAGGCTCAATATACTTTTTCCAAATATCTTTTAGATATTTGAGAAGTAAGTCCATTGAATTACATAAAACTCTGGCAGAACCATTAGCGGTGATTTTTTCATTACTTATAATGAAATCATCGATTGAGTTGTTGATTTCTGTTTTCAATACCGGCGAATATCTATGTCTAACACAGTTGAAAACAAAGTTTTCAAAAGAAGTAGAGTGGTTTATTTTACAGATATTGCGTAAGTTTTCCTTGAAATCAACGCCATAATAGAAGCTACCAAGAATAGACTCTATTCTTTCGTCTTCAATTATATTAGCAAACATAGGGTTGAGAACGTCATAACGTTCTTTCTCGTTTGCTGTCAACATTAAATCTCTTGGCGTAAGAATTGCGTGAGAGATTTCGTGATAAAGCAAGCATCTTAAATGCTTCTCTAAATCATAATCGGTTATTTCGGTTTTTTTGCTTCCAGCAATAGCATCGAGAACATTTTTTAGTGCTACGTTTATTCTGAACCTTTCTGGTTCAAAATAACTTGTTTCACTATCTTTGTCGAATTTCACTGGAATTGTGTCTACTTTTAAGTAGTGGGAAAGTGGCAATGTTTCAAGTATTTTTTCACATTTTTGAGATATAATCTCAATAGTTAAGTCTTTTACTTTCATTTTGGTTTCTATATCCTTTCTTTGGAAGGGTATGTTTTACCATACCCATCCAAGTTGAAGCATATCATCGTAGTTTTCGATTTTGCTTGCTCTGCTTACCAAAGGATTTGGTAATGGTGTTTTTCCGTAGTTTGTTTCAAGATTGAGAGTCATCACAATCTTGAAGCCATCGGCAATTTTGATTTCTCTACCTCTATCATAGATAGTGTCGGTAATTCCTTGTAGTCTTGTTAAGACTACTGGATTATACAAGTTAGCTTCGTCGATGATAATTGCTTCACCACTGATCATTGCTTTAGCAATATCAGTGAGTTCATAATTTTTGGTGGACGGATCGAACATTGTGAATAAATCATCTGGATCGGCTGATGCCGAAGCAACGATTTTATGTGCTTTTGGGTTTTCAGCAATTGCTGCTGTTGTTTTTCCTGTTCCAGCACTACCAAATTTGATTTCCAACCTTTGGTTGAATTTGCCGTGTGAAGGTTTAACACTTTTAAGTGTTTCGATGATTTGTTGCCATTCAGGACTTTTGAATTTTTCTTTTGCTTTTTGAAGCAAAGCGTCATCATATCCTGTCACTTTCATTGTATTTACAATGTATTGATTAGGATTTTCTTCGTAGTAAAGACTATTTAATAGTCTTGGGTCTGGTTTGAAAGCAAAGTCCTTACAAAACGTTAAAATCGTTTTGGCTAAAAGGTCTTTTTGTTTGACACTATCTATGATAGTGGTTTTGTCTTTTTCAGTATTCTTTTCTGCTGTTTTTGGCTCATCAGTTCCACTGTTTTCAGTGGAAATGGTGTGGCTTTTTAAGTAGTCACTTCCATTTTTGGAAGTGCCCATAGAGTAAGTAGCAAGTCCACTTGAAGACTTGAACTCCACATCATAAGATGTGACACGGAATTTTCCGCTTTGGTGAAGTGTTGAAGTGCTTTCTCTTAAAGCAACAACTGACTTGAAGCGTGGTGAAGAGTTAAAGAACTCGCTTCCATTTTCGATGGAAGCACCAACTTTTAATACGAAAGATTTTGTAACATCGTCGTAAACGACAATGTTAAAGGTTCCTTTCGCAGCACCTTTGAGTTTGTAAATGGTTTTCATAATTATTACTCCTTTCTTAATTATTCTATTGAATAATTATAAAACCTGTAACGGCTTATAAAAAATTGTTGTAGTCGCCGTTTTTTTACCTATCACTGACAACAATTCGGCAATAAAAAAAGACTTCGCTGGACTTTTAATTCGTTAATTGCTATTCCAAAGTGCGTCTTTTAAGTGTTAAGTATTGCCTTTCTTATAGCACTTTTGATACTTTTAGTATCACTATTCCTATATAGCGTATAATAGTCGGCACTTAACTTTGCCACTTATATTATACAACTTTTAATCAATAGAAAAACAACAATTTTTTTAATAACTATTTTTGAGTGTGCCACTTAAAAATCGTTATTACTTTCGCTTTCATCGTGGTCGCTTTGAACACTGTCTAAAAATCGTTTTCGGCATTATAAATATATATCTATTTATCCGGTTAAATACTCTATTTATAAGTCTTGTATTTATCGGTGCGAAAACAAGTTTTCG
>Ga0310696_10000721_pt1 | contig 49637 bp, 39 predicted proteins | sample AusTroGonzalo_MG_4_FD_203885 | JGI IMG/M metagenome (GOLD analysis project Ga0310696, IMG submission 203885) | Bovine rumen microbial communities from tropical cattle in Woodstock, Queensland, Australia - Gonzalo_02 (v2) (version 2) | ecosystem: Host-associated > Mammals > Digestive system >...
CTCGTCCCAGTCGCCGTCGAATCCCGTCTGCGCGTCGCTCGTAAATCTCGCTCCTTCAAACGGGTTCTTTGGGTGACACCGCTTCGTAAAAACAGTCCGCCGGACTGTTTTTACTCGCTGACCCTTGCGTTTGCGGGAGCAAACGCTAAACTCTCGCCATCCAAAAAAGTAATTCTTTTCACATAGACAGGCGAGAGTTTGGGGGTAGCCGTGCCACTTGTGGCGCGGCGTCGAATCCCTCCATCTCCACCATGAAAGAAACCGGATTTGTATCAAATCCGGTTTCTTTCAACTAAATCCGTCCTGCGGACGGACGAAATCCACCTACAGCGGGTGAAATCGCTACGCGGTGAAATCCGACTCCGTCGGGTTGAGGGGACGGATTTCATTTTTACCGGACAGGGAGCGGTCTGTTTACTATTGCAAAAGATTATGATTTGTGTTAAAATATTCTACAATGTACTTGAAAAAGCGAAAAAATAAATGTATAATACATTTATCGGCACACGGTTATGAAGGCGAGAGACTTATATACTTACAGGAGTTTTGTTTGATATGAAGAGAATAAAATCTTTTTTTCTGAAAATTAAATCCAAGAAGACTATCAAAACGTATCAGCAACCGCTTTTGATTACGATACTTACGCTGCTCGTTATCAATCTTTTGCTGATAATCACGGCGGCAATCGTCGGGGTAAACATTGATCCCGCGTATTTCGATCACGATTTTCTAAAGGCGCTCGTTCATTTCTTTTCCTGTATGCTCAGTGCAAATACGATCACGAAACTTATGGAGGTCGAGATCGTTTCGGCGCATTTTGATATCGTTATACTCAGCATTGTCGTTATTGCGGTAGAACTTATTCTGTTCTCCGGAGCCATTATCGCGACGCTGACTGCGGCAATCCGGAATTATATCGATAAGAAATCCAAAGCAAAAGGGAAAATTGATTTAAGCGGGCATTTCGTTATTTTGAACTGGAACAGCAAGGTGCCGGACGTAATCTATAACCTTATGCTGAAGAACTACAAGGGGAGCGTTATCATCTTATCCAACAGGAGTAAGGAGTATATAGACAGCGAAATAGACTCTCTTATTTCATCTTACAAACAAAGGAAGAAGAGGAAGGTCAATCTGATAATAAAGGAAGGGAATCCGTTGCTTCACGGAGACCTTGAAGATATCTCGATAGATAAAGCGTCGAGAATCCTTATTATGTCAAGAGAAGATATGATCGAGGGGGACGACGAGAACATCTCCAATTATGACTTGATGTCTTTGAAAATCGTATTGGCAGTAGGCAGTTATGATATTCGCGATGGATGCAACATAGTAATAGAAACCGATAGTGAAAGCACAAGGGAGAAGATTGAAAACCTTGCAAGCACGCTTAATAATCTGAAGGATAAATCGATAATACCGGTTTCATTCAACCGCAAAATAGGTCAGATAATCGCGCAGACGATGATAGAACCGATGATGGCGTCGATTTATCTTGAACTTTTGTCATACGAAGGCGTCGAGTTCTATTCCTACGACAGAGAAACCGTTGAAGAGTATATGGTTACGCACTCGTGCGGTATTCCGATAATCAAATACGACAGATTGTTCGTTCTTGCCGAAGACGAACCGGATCTTCACGTCAAGAGAAGCGAGAAATCTTCACTTTCCAAAGTGAAAAGGATGAATACTAAAGAGATTTCTCTTGATATCAATTGTTCGATTTTTGTTATAGGCGATAATAAAAAGGGTGCGTATATCAGGGAAAACCTTGATCTTGCGACAGCCGGATACGGCTCGAGTTTCAAAGTGTTCTCATACGGCAAAAACGAAAATGATAAGTTGATAGAAGACATAAGAAACACGAGCGGACCGAAGAAAGTTCTTATTTTGTCAGACGATACGGTTGACAGCGACAGTTACGACGCAAACGTGTTCGTTACTCTTATTGCCTTGCAAACGGCTTTCGTTAAGCGTAACAGACACGAATTGTCATTCGTAACAGAATTGCTTGATTCAAAGAATATAAACAGTATCAACGATTTCAATATCAAAAACGCCATTATCTCGAATCGGATGATGAGTTTGTTGCTATCTCAGTTATGCCTGAACAAAGATTCCAGGAAATTCTTCGACGGGTTACTCACCACCGATACGGAGGAAGGCGGAGACTATTTCGATATTATAATTGAACGCGTCGGGAATATGGTATCCGACGGAGTTATGGAATTCTCGTCACGCGCAGAATTGATTCAGTCGTTCTATGTTTCTTTTGACAGAAAACTAATGCTTCTCGGTTACATAAAAGACGACGTCGTAACCTTTATCCCGAAGAATCAGGACGAAAAACGACCGATACAAATTGATAAAGACGACGCCTTCATTTTTATAAAGTATTAAAAGCAACAGGAACGACAAGGAACCTCGCTTCGGCGGGGTTCCGTCGTTTTCAAACTTTCTTCTGTAATATATTGAAAAAACCGAGTTTTTTTGCTATAATATGTTGGATTGCAAGGAAAACGATCAAACGACGAAAATAATAATGGAAATCCGCGCCCGTTCAGGCGCGGTTTCAAACGAAAAAACGCAACCGGAGGAACAGAAAGAAAGACGATGAACGGTTTCATTATCAGCGACGTTTTGACAGCGATGCAAGCGATGCAGAGGCGGGAACTGAAGGTGTTCTATCAACCGAAGATCGACGCCACGACAAGCCGGATGAAGGGCGCCGAGGCCCTGATCCGTTGGGTCAGGGAAGACGGCAGCGTCATCCTGCCGCAGCAGTTTTTGCCGGCGATGGAGCAGACCGGCGCCGTCGCTATGCTGGATTGGTACGTGGTCGAGAAAGTTTGTCTGTTTCTCGAGCGGTTGAAAGCGCTGAACATCGAACCGATGCCGATCTCGGTCAACTTCTCCCGCTGGCATCTTCACGAGCAGGATATGCCGAAGCACCTTGCCGAGATCGTGGACTCCCATCACCTGGATCACCGTCTGATCGTGGTGGAGATCACCGAATCCGCCGTCGTCCAGGAAGAGGAACTGATGCGCAAAACCGTCGCGGGTCTGCGCGAAAACGGTTTTCAGTTCTCGATCGACGATTTCGGCAGCGGGCTCTCCTCGCTCAGTCTGGTCGCCGATACGTCCCCGGACGAGATCAAGATCGACCGATCCCTCCTGAAACAAAACTGCGAAAACGAGCGGGAGCGCGTTATCCTGGAGAGTATATTCCTCTTCGCCAACCGCCTGAATATCCGCACCGTCGCGGAGGGCGTGGAGACGAAGGAACAGTTCGGCTTTCTCCGCACCTGCAACTGTCACCTGATCCAGGGGTTCTATTTCGCGCATCCGATGCCCGAGGAGGATTTCGAGCGGTATCTGACCGATCGGTGCAAGCCGAACGAGGAAGAGGACGTTCTGCAGATCCAGACCGAGACCGGTGCCGTGCAGATCCTGCTCCAGGCGATCTATATGAGGTACCCGCTGATCATCTACGGCAACCTGACCAAGAACAGTTTTTATATGATGACCTACGAGAACTTCACGGCGAAGAGCTGCCCGTCGACGGGAACGGTGGACGATCTGATCGAACACGGCGCACGCTCGATGCACCCCGAGGATCGGGATCGCTGGAACGCGATGTTCTGTCGCGAGAACCAACTCAAACTGTACCGGGAAGGGAAGCAGGAGTTCCACATGATCACAAGACAGCTCGGCGACGACGGCGTCTATCGCAAAGTGGAGACCAGCAACTATTTCGTGAAAAGCCCGGCGACCGACGACGTTCTGGTGATCAGTCTGTGCAACAACTTTTCGGACGGGGAAGAGCAGTAAGGAACGCGTAAAATCCATTCAAAACGTGATTTGAAAAGAGAAACGATTATGCCGAGAAAAAAGAAAGCCGCAAAGACGGGCAAACCGACCGCCCGGTCGAACCGCGTCTACTCGCTGATCCTTGCCGTATCCGGCATCCTCTTCGTCGCGATCCCGGAGAAGATCGCGGAGGTTTTGCCGTACTATCTTTTCGCCCTGATGCTCCTGCACGCCGCCTTGATGCTGTATTGCGGTATGAAAGCCAAGAAACGCCCGGAGCGGACGGGGTGTCTTATCGACGCGGCGGTCAGTTTCGTTTTGTGCGTTCTGTTCGTCGTTTTCCGTGATCGTTCAGCCGACCTGGCGGCGATCTTTATGGCGATCCGCACCGCGGCGGTGGTCGTCGAGTACGTCGCCGCGATCGGCAGGAACCGGCGCGAACCGCGCGCGATCGTCGGCTGCGTGTTTATGATCGTCATCAACCTGGTCCTGCTTGCGAAACTGGTGACCGAGATCGGCGAATCGGTCGAGACGCAGGTCGTGATCTACGGGCTTCTGTTCCTGGTGCAGGGCGTCGCCGGGATCTACGCGAACCTGAAGGACGTGATGCCCGGGAGCCTGTTCGGGCGGGTCATCGTCAAGACCTACGCGGCGGAGATCCTCGCCGGTCTTATGATCGCGGTGGTCGGGGCGTCGATCCTTCTGCCCGCGTTCGAGCCGGGGATCGAGACTTTCGGCGACGGGCTCTGGTATTCCTTTATGCTGGTGACGACCATCGGATTCGGCGATATGACGGCGGTCACGCCGGCGGGTCGGCTGATCTCGGTCGCGGTCGGCGTCTACGGCATCGTCGCGATGGCGCTGATCACGAGTATTCTCGTCAACGTTTACAACGAGAGCAAAGAAAAAGAAAACAAGGAGACCCGGAACGGTTCCGACAAAGGCAAATAATCCGTTTTACGAAAAAAGGCGCTTGCCGAGGCAAGCGCCTTTTTTCGTTTTTGCAGGGGGGTCATTCGTATTTTTTCAGTACCGCCGCGTATTCCGGGTTCTTCAAGATTTCCGTGCGCCTGCCGCGGACGGGGTTGGTACGGTAGTTCAGATTCCACTCGAACATGTCGCCGCGATCGTCCCAGAGGAAACGGTCGAACGAACGGTTCAGCGGCTCGCTCTGGTCGCACCGCCTCTGCAGTTCCTTCATCGCCGACAGGTGCGCGTCCATCACCGCCGTCACCTGTTCGTCGGTGCCGCCGCGATAGAGGAGATCGTTTTCCATTCTGCCGAGGAAGCCGGAGCCGATCACAAGGAAGAAGGGCTCGTCGGTCTCGTCGTAGGCGGAGCGGAGCAGTTCTCCGTAGCGGAGGGCGCGTTCAGTCTTTTCCTCCGTCGAGAGCGACGGGTCGAAGAAAACCGTTCTGCCGAGTTTGTCGGCGGCAAAGTCGGCGAGTTCGTACATATTCTTCCGCATATAAAAATAGTATTCGGCGGTGTTTTTCGGAAAGAGTTGCTCGGTCTTTTGCCCGCTTGTGGCGTACCAGTTCACGAACTTCGTCCGGTAGATCTCGAGCGCCTCGTCGGTTTTTCCCTCGGCGTAGAGGATCTTCGCCCGCATATTCCACGCTTCAAGGCGGATCCCTTCGTCGGTGCAGCCCTTCAGGATCTTGTCGCAGATCGCGAGAAACTCGTCCTTGTGCGAGAGAAGCAGGGCGGGGTCGTTGTCCGCGGAGCCGCCGGCGAGTTCCCACATATACCAGTGCATAATCCAACAATCGTTCGGATACCTGCGGTACGCGTCGAAAATAACGTCCCGCGCGCTCTTTCCCTCGACGAACCGCTTTTTCACCTGCGTCTTGATCTCGTCGATCTCGGTTTGCACCTTCTTTTCGTCGTAGCCCATCAGTTCGTCGAGTGAAACGCCGAAATAGTAGGCGAGCGGCTGCAGCAGCGTGATATCGGGATAGGTTTCGCCCCGCTCCCACTTGCTGACCGCGGCGGGGGTGACGTTCATCGCCTCCGCGAGTTGTTCCTGCGTGACGTTCTTCGTCACGCGCAGGCGCTTGATATTCGCGCCGATCGTGATTTCCATAACTGTTCCTCCCGATAAAAAAGTGTAAGCCGACGTCCGCTTCGTCTTTAGTATAGCAGAAAACCGGGCAAAGTAAAGGGATCGTTTGGAAAGATCGGGTAAACCGCAGGTTAAAAAAAAGTCGCGTCAGGTCGTGTCCCCGCCGCGCCTTTCGGTTTTCCGAACAAACGCTTGCAAAAATCGACGGGGTGATCTATAATAAGTATAGGTTATCACAAAACGCCGAATCGGGATCGAACGCGGCGGCATTCGTGAGGAAAACGCTATGAACATCAACCAACTGAAATACGTTCTCGAGGTCGCGAATTCGTCCTCGATGCGCGAGGCGTCGACGAAACTCTTCGTTTCGCAGCCGGCGCTCTCCGCCGGGATCCGCGAACTGGAGGAGGAACTCGGGATCCTGATCTTCGAGCGCACGAACAAGGGCGTAAGTCTCACCGACGAGGGCAGGGAGTTTATCGACTACGCCAAGAAAGCCGTCGGGCAGTACGGGATCCTCGAGGATCGGTACCTCGCGCGCGACGGCGGCAAGGAGCGCTTTTCGGTCTCGACCCAGCACTACAATTTTGCGATGAAGGCGTTTACCGACGTCATCAAAAAGACGCAGCCCGACAAGTACGTTTTCTCGATCCACGAGACGAAGACCAAGGACGTCCTCGACGACGTGCGGACCTTAAAAAGCGAGGTCGGGATCGTGTCGTTCTCGGGCTCGAACCAAGCCGTCATCAAAAAACTCTTCCGTGATTACGAGTTGGAGTTCACGCCGCTCTTGCGGCGCGAGACCTACGTCTACGTCTGGCACGATCACCCCTTTGCCGGACGAAGCGAGATCTCGATCGAGGAGATGAAGGACTATCCCTGCGTTTCGTTCGACCAATCGAGCGACGGCAACTTCTACCTGACCGAGGAGGCGATGGCGGACTACGCCTTCGAGAAGACGATCAAGAGCGACGACCGCGCGACCACGATGGAGATGATCGCCGAACTCGGCGGCTACTCGATCGGGTCGGGGATGCTGTCGGGCGAAGACGCGATCTTGAAAGGGTTGGTCGCGATCAAACTGAAAGAGGAAGACCCCCTGATCATCGGTTATATCGTCCGGCGCGGCAGCGCGCTCTCGCGCTACGGCGAGGCGTACGTCGGGGAACTTGAAAAATACAAGGAGATCGACAGCGACGAGCTGTGATAACCGCCGCTTATCACCGACGATAAAAACCCCGTTATTTACAAACCGCGCCCCGCGTTGTATAATAGTGCCAACGAAAACGAAAGGGGCGCGGGACGATGTTTGTGACCGAAGCAAAAAAACAATTCCTTACGTGTTGTCGAATGTTTTTCTCCCGGGCGAAGTGTACGGTCGGGGCGTTCGACGGTCCGCGTGAGCGCCTCGTAAACGATTGAGAGATCAATCGACCGATTGCCCGGGAGCCGAACCGCCCCCGGGGCTTTCTTTGAAGCGCGGACCGCAAACAGAACCGAAAAGGAGACAACGAAAATGAGTCAATACAGATTTGAAACCCTTCAACTGCACGTCGGGCAGGAATCGCCCGATCCCGCGACCGATTCCCGCGCCGTTCCGATCTATCAGACGACGTCCTACGTCTTTCGCAACAGCCGGCACGCCGCCGACCGCTTCGGGCTTGCCGACGCGGGCAACATCTACGGGCGGCTGACCAACTCGACGCAGGACGTGCTCGAAAAGCGGGTCGCGGTGCTCGAGGGGGGCAGCGCGGCGCTGGCGCTGGCGTCCGGCGCGGCGGCGATCACCTACGTGATCGAGGCGCTTGCCGCGAACGGCGGGCATATCGTGGCGCAGAAAACCATCTACGGCGGCAGCTTCAACCTGCTCTCGCACACTCTCCCGCAGTACGGGATCAAAACGACCTTCGTCAATATCCACGACCTTGACGAAGTCGAGGGGGCGATCGGATCCGACACCCGCGCGATCTACGCCGAGACGCTCGGCAACCCGAACAGCGATATCCCCGACCTCGACGCCCTTGCCGCGATCGCGCACAAGCACGGCGTTCCGCTGGTCGTCGACAACACCTTCGGCACCCCGTATCTCATCCGCCCGATCGAGCACGGCGCCGACGTCGTCGTTCACTCGGCGACCAAGTTCCTCGGCGGGCACGGCACTACGCTCGGCGGGATCATCGTCGAGAGCGGCAAGTTTGACTGGAAGGCGAGCGGGAAGTACCCGAACGTCGCCGCCCCGAACCCGAGTTACCACGGCGTTTCGTTCTACGACGCCGTCGGACCCGCCGCCTTCGTGACCTATATCCGCGCGATCCTGCTCCGCGATACCGGCGCCTCGATCTCGCCCTTCAACGCCTTCCTGCTCCTGCAGGGGGTCGAGACCCTCTCGCTCCGGCTCGACCGGCACGCCGAGAACACGAAAAAGGTCGTCGCGTTTCTCGCCAAGCACCCGAAGGTCGAGCGCGTCAATCACCCGTCGCTGCCGGATCACCCCGACCACGCGCTCTACGAAAAGTACTTCCCGAACGGGGGCGCCTCGATCTTCACCTTCGATATCAAGGGGGGCAAAGAGGAAGCGTGGAAGTTCATCGACGCGCTTGAGATCTTCTCGCTGCTCGCCAACGTCGCCGACGTGAAATCGCTGGTCATTCACCCCGCCTCGACCACCCACTCGCAGCTCTCCGACGCGGAACTGCTCGATCAGGGCATTCGTCCGAACACGATCCGGCTCTCGATCGGGACCGAACATATCGACGATATCATCGCGGACCTTGAAAAGGGCTTCGCCGCGATCGACTGAAACCGAAACAAAACGATAAGAAAGAAAGGAAATAACGCTATGTCTATCTACACTTCCGCCGACCAACTGATCGGAAAAACCCCGCTTCTTGAACTCACCCATATCGAAAAGGAATACGGGCTGAAAGCCAGACTCGTCGCCAAACTCGAGTATTTCAACCCCGCCGGATCGGTCAAGGACCGGATCGCAAAGGCGATGATCGACGACGCCGAGGCGTCGGGCAAACTGAAACCGGGCGCGGTCATTATCGAGCCGACGTCGGGCAACACCGGGATCGGGCTTGCCTCGGTCGCCGCCGCGAGAGGCTACCGCCTCATTCTGACGATGCCCGAGACGATGTCGGTCGAGCGCCGTCAACTGATCAAGGCGTACGGCGCCGAGATCGTCCTGACCGACGGGACGAAGGGAATGAAGGGCGCGATCGCGAAGGCGGAGGAACTCGCCGCCGAGATCCCGAACAGTTTTATTCCCGGTCAGTTCGTCAACCCCGCCAACCCGAAGGCGCACCGCGAGTCGACCGGTCCCGAGATCTGGGAGGACACCGACGGAGGGGTCGATCTCTTCGTCGCGGGCGTCGGCACCGGCGGTACCGTGACCGGCGTCGGCGAATACCTGAAATCGAAGAACCCCGCCGTCAAGGTCGTCGCCGTCGAACCCGCCACCTCCGCCGTCCTTTCGACCGGGGTCGCGGGACCGCACAAGATCCAGGGCATCGGCGCGGGCTTCGTCCCCGACGTTCTGAATACCAAGGTCTACGACGAGATCATCCCGGTAGAGAACGAGGACGCCTTCGCCGTAGGCAAACTGATCGGCAAGAAAGAGGGCGTGCTGGTCGGCATTTCCTCGGGTGCGGCGGCGTTCGCCGCGATCGAACTCGCGAAGCGTCCCGAGAACGAGGGCAAGACCATCGTGGTCCTGCTTCCCGACACGGGCGACCGTTACTTGTCTACCCCCCTCTTCGCAGACTGAAAAACGTCCTGCGCCCGCACGGGCGCAGGACTTCGGACTTTTTTTCGGAAAAATGGAAAACAAAAGAAATCATCTGATCAAAATCACGACGACCGCGGCGATGATCGCCCTGACCTGCGTACTTACGATGGTCGTCCGCGTCCCCACTCCGACGAAGGGATACCTCAATCTCGGCGACGCTGCCGTTCTGCTCTCGGGCTGGATGCTCGGTCCGATCTACGGCGCGATCGCGGGCGGGGTCGGCTCGGCGCTTGCCGACCTGCTCTCGGGCTACCCGATCTATATTCCCGCGACGTTTCTCATCAAGGCGGCGATGGCGTTTCTCGTTTCGCTCGTTCCTCTTCGCGCGGCGAAGGGGGAAGAGGGAAGACCGCGCCTCGGCTTTATGATCGCGGCGCCGACGGCGGAACTGCTGATGGTCGCGGGGTATTACCTCTACGAAGCCGCCGTGATCGGAGAGGGGTTTGCCGCCGCCTTCGCCGGAGTTCCCGGCAACGCGATCCAGGGGCTCTTCGGCGCGGCGGGGGCGTATCTCTTGATCGAACTGCTCGGCAGGACCGATTTTTTCAAACTGTACGGGATCCACGGATTCAAAAGGGGACAGGCAAAATGAAGAGTATTTACGAACAGGTGAAAACGGCGGTCGAAGAACTCGTTTCGTCGGCGAAACTGAAAAAAGGAGATCTTCTCGTCGTCGGGTGTTCCTCGAGCGAGATCACGGGGGCGAAGATCGGTTCCGACTCGAGACCCGAGACGGCAAACGAGGTCTACTCCGCCGTCGCCGACGCGATCGGGGATAAGGGGATCTTCCTTGCGGCGCAATGCTGCGAACATCTGAACCGCGCCCTTGTCGTCGAGCGGGAATACGCCGAAAAACACGGGCTCGACCCGGTCAACGCCGTCCCGCAGCCGAAGGCGGGCGGATCCTTCGCCACCGCCGCGTACAAGGGGTTTGAAAGCCCCGTTCTCGTCGAGGAGGTCAGAGCCGACGCCGGGCTTGATATCGGCGGTACGCTGATCGGGATGCACCTGAAAAGGGTCGCCGTTCCCGTGCGGCTTTCGCTCGACCGGATCGGCTGCGCGATCCTGCTCGCCGCCCGCACCCGCCCGAAGTTTGTCGGCGGCAGCCGCGCGGTCTACGACGAGAATCTGCTTTGAACGATAAAAACGGGTATGACCGACCCCCGGCGCAAATTGCGCCGGGGGTCGGTTTTGTTTATGAAATGCGGCGAATCATTTGCCGAGGTACGCGGCGAGGCGGTCGGGGAAGTTGATCGTCATCCCGTCGGCGCCGGCGTCGGCGACCGCGCGCATCAGCGCGTCGTCGGTCACCGCCCACGGGCGGACGTTGAAACCGAGGGCGTGCCACTCTTCGACGCGCTCGGGCGTGACGTTCTCGGCGCGGGGGCAGAGTTCGTCGACGCCCGCCGCCTGCATCGCCTCGATATCCTCGTCGCCAAAATCCTTTTTCAGCCACCCGGTACGGAGTTCCGGCGCGATCGCGCGGATGCGGCGCAGACGGTCGAGAACGAAGGAGGTGACGACGCATTTGCAGTCGACGCCGTAGCGGTAGATGAGGTCGGCGGTCGTCTCCTCGGCGCCGTCGCCCTTCAGTTCGATCGCAAAGGTCAGGTCGCGCCAGGAGAAGGCGGAGAGGAACTCCTCGAGCGTCGGGATCCGGTCGGTCATCCCGTCCCGCTTGACGGTGAAGCGACGGAGTTCCGCGAGGGTATAGTCGCCGATCGAGCCGGGTTCGCCCGTCACGCGGAGCAGGGCGTCGTCGTGGAAGAGGACGGGAACGCCGTCCTTCGTCATCTGCACGTCGGTCTCGATCCCGTTCGCGCCGAGCGCGACGCCCTCGTAGAACGCCGTCATCGTGTTCTCGGGGCGGGTCTCGCTCGCGCCGCGGTGCGCGTAGTTGACGAATTCGGTTTTCGATTCTTCGCGGATGATCTTCCACAGCGCCTCGCGCTCGCGGGCGAGGTACTTCCGCCATTCGGTCGGGTCGATGAACGGGTTTTCGGGGGAGGTAAAGAGTTTTTTGAACTTTTCGTCCTGATTATTCTGCCAGGTGTGGTTGCCGACCATAATATCGACGTGCTCTTCCTCAAGGCGGTCGAGCGTTTTGAAGAACGCGCCGCGCATCAGGTAGGAAACGCGCCGGTCGGGACGGTTCATATAGGATTTTTTCAGTTGGTTGACCCCGCTTCCGCCGAACATCCCGGCGCGGTAGGTCATCCCGTTTTCGACGAGGTCGAAGAAGAAGGAGAATGAGCCCTCGGTATGCCCCGGGGTAAAGAGGCAGGTAACGACCGTGTCGCCGAGCGCGATCTCGTCGCCGTCCTGCAGGAAGCGGTCGGGTACGAAGCAGAAACCGAGCCGGTTTTCGCCGACGTATTTCAGATCCTCCTCGGCAAGCCAGACCTCGGCGCCGGTGATCTCGCGGATCCGTTTCGCGCCGCCGGCGTGATCGGGATGCCCGTGCGAGAGAAGAACGATCTTCACGTCCTTCGGAGAAAAGCCGAGGGTTTCAAGCGATTCGAGGATCGCGTCGACCGTATCGTCCCCTCCGCTGTCGATCATGATCAACCCGCGCGAGGTGGCGAGAACGTGACAGGATTTGGCGTGCGTCCCCACAAAGTACAGGTTTCCGGCGATCCGGAACGGAGCGGTGTCTCCCAACATGATCTTTGCCCTCCTTTTCTTGATTTCACGTTTATTATACACCTTTTCTCCGAAAAATGCAAGAGAGGAAGATTGCGGCGGGTCGGCTCCGGTATCGGACGGCGCGCGCGCGGGAAAACTACGCCGTGAAAAAACGGGAGGTCTTTTTTGTGAAAAGGGTTTTCGCGCTGCTGCTTTTGCTTTCGATCCTGCCGTCCTTTTCGGCTTGCGGGCAAAAAACCGCCGCCGATCCGACCGCGTCCCCGACCGTCCCCGCGACCGAACCGGCGCCCCCTGCGACCGAGCCGCCCGAGAGGGATCTTGCGGCGCTGTTCCCCCCCTTCGTTCAACCGGGGCGATTGCTGCTTGAGGGCGGGGGCGGCGTTCCCGTCGAACTGCTCTCGGCGGAGAGCGGCGTCTCCTACCGGATCCGCTACCCGTCGGGGAGCGAATCGAGCGTCGGCTGGGATCGGATCGTTCCGCTTGCCCCCGCAACGCCGATCCTTCCGCCCCCGACGGCGGAGGAGACGTCGGCGTTCCTTCGACGCAAACTCGGCGACCCGTTCCCCGATTGGGTCTTTTTCGTCGATCTTTCGCGCCTGACGGTGACGGCGCTGCAAAACGGGGAAGTGCTGCGCGTGATGCCCTGTACGGCGGGCGACGCGGCGCATCCGACCCCGCGGGGGCGCTTCGAGACCGACTACAAAACCGAGTTTATGGGAAAAGAGGGGGTCTACCTCTGCCGCTGGGGCGTTCACTATCACGGCGGCTATCTGCTCCACTCGGTCCTTTATACCTGGCGGGGCGACGAGATCCTCGACGGCGAACTCTCGGCGCGGCTCTCGCACGGCTGCGTCCGGCTCTCGCCGGAAGACAGCCGCTGGATATACGAAACGGCGCCTCTCGGCGCCGTCGTATTCGTGAATTGATTCAGTTTTGCCACGCGGCGGGGCGGGTGCGTTTCTCCTCGAACCACGCCGTCTCGCACAGGACGAGATCCGACGCCGAGCAGACGACCCAGACCTCGGTTCCGTCGCTGCAGACCGTGATATTTCCGTTCATCGATTGAAAGGTCTTGTCCTCGTCGCTCACGCTGATCGTCGTGACGTAGACCCGCCTCGTATGGGGCGCGATCCGGTCGACGAACGCCTGCGTCGGGAACTTGTTCTCCTCGGTCTTTGTGTACTCGGAACTGCCCGCGCAGCAGCAGACGCAGACGATCTCGGGCGTGATCACCGAGAGCAGTTCGTCGGACGACGAGGTCTTCGATCCGTGATGCCCCGCCTTGTAGAGAACGACGTGGGGCAGGTCGTTCATCTCGACCAGTTTCTTTTCGCCCTTCGCTTCCAGGTCGCCCGTAAAGAGATAGTTGTTCTCGCCCTCGGTTAGCAGCATACAGACCGAGTGGTTGTTCTCGCCCGACGAGTCCTTGTTGGCGTAGTAGTAACTGTTGAGGATCTTCATATTGATCCCCTCCGCGACGGCAAAATCGGTCTTGCCCTGTTCGATGCAGTCGAGCGCCGTGTAGTGGGTCGCGCCCGCCGCGATCTCCGCGTCGCGCTTGGCGATATAGTTGCTATACATTTTCGCGGTTTCTTTTTGATTCGTCTGCGCGAAGTCGATGATGACCCCGCATTCGTAGAGATCGAAGATCCCCTCGCTCGCGGCGAATCCGGCGTAGTGATCCTCGTGCGCGTGAGTGACGATCACGTATTCGAGCGTATTGTCGGTGACGTACTCGTTCAGGTAGGCGGCGATGGTCGGGACGCTCGAATACTTCGAGCCCGCGTCGATCAGGATATCGGTCTCGCCCGCTTTGATATAAACGCAGTCGCCGGTATAGTAGTTCCCGAGTTCGATAAAGTGGATCTGCAGGTTCCCGCCGATCTCCCCTTTCGGCTTCGCTTCTCCCGTCCCCTCCGCCGTCGTTTCCCCGGTTGCGACGGGACCGCTCTCCGGCGCCGTCGCGGGCTCGGTTCCGGGTTCGGAGAGGGGAGCGGTTTCGGTTGCGGTCGCCGGGGTCGTCGCGGGCTCGGTCTTCGGCTCGGTCACCGGAGTCGTCGCGGGCTCGGTCGCCGGAGTCGTCGCGGGCTCGGTCTTCGGCTCGGTCGCCGGAGTCGTCGCGGGCTCGGTCTTCGGTTCGGTCGCCCTGACCGTCGTCGTTTCGGTCGTTTGGTTCAGAAACTCGAAGCAGGACGAGAGTCCGAACAGCAGCGCCGCCGCGACCAACAGGACAAGCAGTTTTCGGAAAGTCCGTTTCATTTTTCGGTTACTCCTTTTTTGAAAGGCGGCACGCCGCCGTTTTGCGTTCAGTCGAAATAGCCCTTGTAGTTGATCCGCCGGTTACTGTCCGGGAAGAGCCGGGCGTACAGATCGACGAAGTAATCGTCGGTCATACTGGCGATATAGTCGGTGACGATCGCGTTCGGCTCCTCCTCCCGATAGGGGATCGTTCGCCGGTAGTGCGCCTCCTCCACGTAGCGAATATGGTGGGTGAAGATCGGGGAATCGGCGCGTTTTTCGGTCAGATCCGAGAGCAGGCGGTCGTAGAGTTCCTCCATCATCGGACGGACGGAGTTTTCCATCTCCTCCCGTACCTCTTTGTTCTTATAGATCAGGTCGTAGTTGATCCGCTTCGCGTCCGCGAGCGCCCGATAATGCCGCTCGTCCAGGGCGATATAGTCCTTCCCGTAACTGTTGTCGATGATATTGACGATCAGGTTGTTGATGATCTCGGCGTTGTGGCTTCCGATCGCCCCGTCGGGGAACTCCCCGTCGGTCAGGCGCGCCCGCTCGGCGTCCTGCCGGTCTTTGCCGAGATACGCGATGATGTCGGAGATCCTGACCACGCAGCCCTCGAGAGTCGAGGGGATCAGGCGGCGGATCGCGTCCTTATCGCGTTCACATTCGGCGATCATTTCGTCGAAGGCGGCGAAGTCGGTCATCGGGCGGGGACGGTACTCCGAGAGTTCGAGCTCCCCGTCGTGACAGGCGATCCCCGAAAGGGTCTGGATCGTGATATTGTAGGGAAAAACGCCGTCGAGCACGCGCACCGAATGCAGGTTGTGGGAAAAATGCCGTCCGGTTTTTCGGTAGAGACAGCGGTCGAGGTACTCCTCCCCCGCGTGCCCGAACGGGGTGTGCCCGATGTCGTGCCCGAGCGCGATCGCCTCGATCAGGTCGAGGTTGAGCCGGAGCGCCCGCCCGATCGTTCGCGCGATCCGCGACACGAGCTGCACGTGGAGCGAACGGCGGGTCAGGTCGTCGTTGCGGTAGAAGGAGAAGACCTGCGTTTTATCGGCGTAACGGTTGTAAAACGGGCAATGCAGGATCTTGTCCACGTCGCGGATGAACGGGGTGCGCCAGACGCTCGGGCGATCGTTTTGCAGATCGCGCCGCCGGATCGCGGCGGAGTCGGGGGTGGCGTAGGGGGGAAGCGTTCTTTCTGCCTCGTCCCTCTGCATCTTTTCCTCGGTTTCGGGCGAGAGCGATTCGTAATAGAGCAGTTCGCCGCTGTCAGTCAAGGTACAGATCCTCCGTGATTTCTTCGTTTGAGAGCAGGGGATCGCGGTCGGCGCGCGCGAGGACGCGACCCATCACGTCCGCCATCGCCGCGCAGCTGCCGCAGACGACCTGCGCGAGTCCGAGCGACCCGAAAGCGGTCGCTCCCGTTTCGCGGAAAGCGCGGTTGAGTTTGGGAAACCCGCGCGAGCCGCCGGCGTTGTCGTGCGGACGGTAGCCCCGGTCGAGGGTGCGCCGCCCGTCGTGGTCGTAGATCTGCACGTCGAAGGGGCGGGTCGAGAGATGCCCCGGGAAAGGGCTTTCCGCCATTTCGTCGACGGCGCAGAGAAAGGTGTTTTGCTCCATCCCGACCCCGACGAGCAGGACGTAGCCGTTCTCCTCGGCGAGCCGCGAGAGCGCGCCGCCGACGGGAGTCGGGGTCTTCGCGTTTTCCTCCCCCGCAAGGTACTTTTCCGCTTCTTTTCCGAATCCGGTCATCGAGTGGGTGGGATGCAGCGAACGGAATCCGTCGCGCCGGAACGCCGCCGCGTCGGCAAGAGAACCGATGCAGGGCGGGGTGCGCCGGACGTCGAAGATCGGGTTGTCGCGGTTGACGGTCGCCCAGGTGTGCGTCGGCACGAGCAGAAGCCCGTCGGAAAGATAGCGCTTCATCGCGTCGATCAACCCGTCCGCACCCCCCTCGATCCCGCCGATCGAGTGAATCGAGGCGCGGATCGTTACCTTCGCGCTCCGCGCGATCCCGAAGTCCTCCATCATCCGGAAGACGTCGCGTTCGCTTACCATATCCGTACCTCCTCCGGCGCGTTTTCCGCGCCGTTTCCTTCCTTTCCCAGTATAGCACATTCCGCCCGCCTTTTGCAAGCCCCGAAGCCGCAAAGGACGAAAATAACCGCCGTCCGCACTTGACGGCAAAGAGGGAAACGTGTATAATATAATTCAGGTCGATATACCCTTTATGGGATTATCGCACAGGAAAGGACGGTTTTTCGTATGCGGAAAATCACGAAAGCGGTCATCCCCGCCGCCGGACTCGGGACGCGGATGCTTCCGATCTCGCACGCCGTTCCGAAAGAAATGCTTCCGATCGTCGATCTCCCCGCCGTCGCCTACCTCGTCGAGGAGGCGGCGAAGAGCGGGATCACCGATATTCTGATCATCACGGGGCGCGATAAGGACGCGATCGAGGACTTTTTCGACTATTCTCCCGAATACGAGGCGGCGCTCTCGGCGAAGGGTAGGGGAGACGCCGTCGCGGCGCTCCGTTCCTTCGCGGATCTGGCGAACGTCACCTTTCTCCGGCAGAAAGAGGCGCGGGGGCTCGGTCATGCGGTCGCGCGGGCGCGGGCGTTCGTCGGGGACGAACCCTTCGCCGTTCTCTACGGCGACGACGTGATCTTTTCGCGCACCCCGGTCGTCAGACAGCTGATCGACGCTTACGAAAAATACGGGCGTCCGGTCGTCGGGGTCAAGCGCGTCTCGCCCGAGTGGCTCTGCAAATACAGTTCGCTGAAAGTGACCCCCGTTCCGGGCGATCCCGCCGCCTTCTTCTGCGACGATATGATCGAAAAGCCGAAGCCGGGCGAGGAGTTTTCCGATCTCTCGGTGCTCGGGCGCGTTCTGCTTACCCCCGACGTTTTCGATATTCTCGACGCGCTCAAACCCGGCGCGGGCGGCGAGATCCAGTTGACCGACGCGATGGCGAAGATCGCGCGCGAAAGAGGGATCACGGCGCTCGAGTTCGAGGGCGAACGGTTCGATATGGGATCGAAGGTCGGATTCCTGCAGGCAAACGTCGTTGCCGGCGTCTCGCATCCCGAGACCGGCGCGGAGTTTCGCGCCTTCTTAAAACGGTTCGTTGCGGAGATGGACGAATGAACGTTTTGATCCGTCCGGCGACCCCGGACGACCTTCCGTTGCTTGCTTCGCTTGAAGCGCGCCTGTTCGCCGTTCCGTGGAGCGAAACGGCGCTTGCTTCGCATCTTGCCTCTCCCCACGCTCTTTCGCTTCTTCTTTTGGAGGACGGCGAGCCCGCCGGCTATCTGCTCGCCGGTTTTTCCCCGCCCGAGGGCGAACTGTACCGGATCGCCGTCTTGCAAGAAAAGCGGCGGCTGGGATACGGACGGCGGCTTCTCGACGCGTTTTTCCGCGCGGCGGAGGAGAGGGCGGTCTACGCGCTTTACCTCGAGGTCCGCGAATCGAACGCGGCGGCGATCGGGCTTTACCGCTCTGTCGGATTCCGTGAGATCTTCCTTCGCGAAAACTATTACCGCAATCCCACCGAGGCGGCGCTCGTGATGACGATCGCCCGCCCGAAGGAGTCTGTCTGATGTTCATACTCGGCTTTGAATCCTCCTGCGACGAGACCTCTGCCTCGGTCGTGGAGGAGATCGGCGGAAAACTCTTCGTCCGCTCGAATATCGTCGCGTCGCAGATCCCGGTGCACCGTCTCTACGGGGGCGTCGTTCCCGAGATCGCGTCGCGCGCGCACGTCGAGGCGATCTCGCGCATCACCGGCGAGGCGCTCGACGGGGCGGGGATCTCGCTCTCCGACGTCGGGCTCGTCGCCGTGACGAGTCATCCGGGGCTGATCGGCGCGCTGCTCGTCGCGGTCAATTTCGCGAAGGGGATCGCGGCGGCAAACGGGATCCCGCTCGTCGGGGTCGACCATATCCGGGGACATATCGCCGCCGCCTACCTTTCGGGGGAGAACGGCGCTCCGACCCCGAAACCGCCCTTTCTTGCCCTCGCCCTTTCGGGCGGGCATACCTCGATCTATCGCGTCACGAGTTATACCGATTGGGAAACGGTCGGTTCGACCCGCGACGACGCGATCGGCGAGGCGTTCGACAAGATCGGACGGCTGATCGGTCTCGAATATCCGGCGGGCGCCGCCTTCGACCGTCTTGCCGCCGAGGGATTCCGGGAGGCGACCGGCGTCGATTCGCCGTCGCCGGCCCAGTACGCGGCGAGCGAGGCGGGGCGCGATCCGCGGATGAAACTCCCCTCTCCGGCGCTCCCCGGCGAGACGCTCGACTTCTCGTTCTCGGGGCTCAAGACCGCCGCGATCAACCTGCTCCACCATCTCGAACAGACGGGAGAGGATCTCCCGCGCGCTCTTTTCGCCGCCCGCTATACCGCGCTCTGCGTAGAGGCGGTCGAAAAGAAACTCGGGACGGCGCTCGACCGCTATCCGGGGCTTCCCGTCGTCGCCGCGGGCGGGGTCGCCGCCAACTCGCACCTGAGGCGGGAACTCGCCTCGCTCTCCGCCCGGCGCGGGGTCGGACTTTTCATCCCCCCGCTTTCGCTTTGCGGGGATAACGCCGCGATGATCGCGGCGCAGGGGTATTACGAATATCTGGCGGGCAACCTGCGGGACAGCTCGCTGAACGCCTCGGCGTCGGACGACTGACGCCGATCACCAAGGAAAAAGGAAACCGATATATGGCAAACGCAAAGAAACTCAATCAGAATAAGAATGGGGAAGAGGCGGTCCGCCCCGTCGCGCTCCCCGTCGGGGAGGAGAGCGATCTCCGCGCGCGGGTCTCGCCCGTCGTGGTGCGCCGGCTCCCCCGTTATCACCGTTACCTCGGGGAACTGCTCCGCGAGGGGATCTACCGGATCAGTTCGGCGGAACTCTCGAAGATGATGGAGGTCAACGCCTCGCAGATCCGGCAGGACCTCAACTGTTTCGGCGGCTTCGGGCAGCAGGGGTACGGCTACAACGTCAAGTTCCTCTACGGCAAGATCGGAGAGGTGCTCGGCACCGAGGACGGCTATCGCGCCGTGATCGTCGGGGCGGGCAACCTCGGACGCGCGCTCGCGGCGAGCCATATGTTCGAGCGGCGCGGGATCGAGCGGATCGCGATGTTCGACGTCGATCCCGCCGTCGTCGGGAGGACGGTCTCGGATCTCCCGGTCCTCGACGTCTCGGAACTCGAGTCCTTTTGCGCGCGGGAAAAACCCGAGATCGCCGTCCTGACCGTGCCGAAAGAGGCGGCGCAGGACGTGGCGGCGCGGCTCGCGAAGGCGGGGGTGCGCGGCATCTGGAACTTTGCGAATATGGAACTGAAACTTGACGGGTATCCCGACGTGTACGTGCTGAACGTGCATCTCGGCGACTCGCTGATGGTATTGAGTTACGGGATCCGTTCCCGGATGAAGTGACGATGATGGAACCGAAAAAGAATGAAAAAACCGAATCTCCCCTGAGGATCGTCGACGGTCTTCGCGGTACGGTCCCGCGACTTGCGGGGAAGATCGCCCTGCGCGAGGCGTCGGCGGACGATTTGCGCGTTTTGCTCGTCTTTCTGGAGCGCGGCGCCGAACATCTGTCGCGCGACGCCGGGGTTTCTCCCGCGCGCGCCGCGGCGGCGCTCGATTATTGGCGCGACGCCGGGATCCTCGTCGAGGGAGAGGGGGCGGCGCCCGTCCCCGAAGAAAAGAAGCGTCCGCTTCGCCGCGCCGACGAACTGGCGCCGATGACGGGGAAGGAAACGGCGGAGATCATCAACCGTCGGAGTCTTTCGAGCCTGATCGACGAGGCGCAGCAGCTTTGCGGGAAAGCCTTTACCCCCGGCGAAACGATGATCGTTACCGGGCTCGTCGATCAACTTGAGTTAGAGCCGGCATACATACTGACGCTTATTTCCTGGTGTAAAAAGCGCGGAAAAACCTCGCTCCGGTACGTCGAGCGCACGGCGTTTTCATTCGTGTCCGAGGGAATCGAAACGCTTGCGCAGCTTGAGGAGTTTATCACCCGTCGCGAGGCGGCGGAGAGCGGGATCTGGCAACTCCGGAAAATGTTCGGCATCGGCGAGCGCGCCCTGACGAAAGCCGAGGAAAAACACTTTACGTCCTGGCTGGCAGACGACCGCATCCCGATCGAGGTGATCGGGATCGCATACGATCTGACGGTCGAACGGAGCGGCAAGGCGTCCGTGCCGTATGCGAACAAGATCCTTCAGATCTGGAAAGCGGAGGGATGCTCGGACAGCGTCGAAAAAGTTGAGAATTATCTCGCCCGGGAAAAGGCGGAGCGTGGCGCCAACGGCAAAGGCCGCGCACCGAAACACGACCCGATCCCGAAAACCTACGACAGCGGGGATTTTTTCGCCCGCGCGCTTGAACGGAGTTATCAAAAGAAAGAGTAAAGACATCCGACCGAAAGGAGTCAGAAAATGGCATATCTTGCGGAACAGGTACGCGAGGTGCGCGAAAGGATCGCCGACCGCCGTCTGATGGCGGAAGAGGCGGCGGAGACGCGCCGCCGGGAGGTCGAGGGCAAGAGCCCCGAGATCGCCGCGATCGACGCCTCGCTCGCGAAGACCGCCCGCCGGATCTTCGAGATCTCGGCGGCGGGGAAGGACGGCGTGCGCGAGAAGATCGAGGCGCTTCGCCGCGAGAACGCGGAACTGCTCGCCGAACGGCGGGCGATCCTCGAGGTTCTCGGTTATCCCGCCGATTATACCGAGATCCGGTATTTTTGCCCGATCTGTCAGGATACCGGCTACGACGGAACGAAGATGTGCGCCTGCATGAAGCGCGAACTGACCCTCGAGGGGTTCCGCGCGTCCGGGATCGGGCGTCTCATCGACAAGCAGTCGTTCGAGAACTTCTCGCTTGACTATTACCGTTCGTCGAAAGAGGAACACGCGCTGATGGAGAAGACGCTCGAGGCGGCGAAGGAGTTCGCCGAGAGCGCGCCGCCCGCCTACGCCAATCTTCTGATGATGGGGGGGACCGGGCTCGGAAAGACCCATCTTTCGACCGCGATCGCCCGCCGCGTCATCGAGCGGGGGTACGAGGTGAAGTACGAGAGCGCGCAGAACGTGATCGCCGCCTACGAGCACGACCGCTTTCGCTCCGGGCGCGACGGCGAGGAAGAACAGAGCCGGGTCTACCTCGACGCGGAACTGCTGATCCTCGACGATCTCGGTACCGAGATGGTCAACTCCTTTTCGGTCTCGGCGCTCTATCATCTCCTGAACACCCGGATCAACCGCGAAAAGCCGACCGTCGTCAGCACCAATCTGATGCAGGAGGAATTGCAGTCCAAGTATTCCGACCGCATCTTCAGCCGCCTGCTCGGCGAATACCGCATCCTGCTCTTCCGCGGGACGAACGTCCGATATCAGAAAAAGTAACAAGGAGAAACCGATGAAAAGAGTTCTGACCGTTTTGCTTCTCGTCGCTCTGCTGCTGCCGCTCTGCGCCTGCGGAAAAGGGGATGGAGAGGCTTCGACCGCCTCGGATTCGACCGCTTCGGTCTCGACCGTTCCGGCGTCGACCGTCCCGGAAACCGAAGGGGCGACGATCCCGGCTTCGACGGCGCTCGCGACCGATCCGGCAACCGAACCCGCGACCGATCCGGCGACCGATCCGGCGACCGAACCCGCGACCGATCCGGCGACCGAACCCGCGACCGAGCCGGCTTCGACGGCGTCCGAACCGGAGGAGGATCCGGTCCTGAAATGCACCGTAACGCCGGTCGGATTCGACGAGTCGGTTTCGACCCTTACGCCGCTGCAGGTGGCGTATTTCGACGACAAAGCCGAAAACGCCAACGATTACGCGATAGGGCAGGACGAACTGTCCCTCCCCGTCCCGATCACGCTTCGCTGGGACGTTGCGTTTGAATCCGGGGAGACCCTTCTTCGCTACTTCGTCGTCCGGATCTGGACGAAATCCGACCGATCCGACGCGCGGGAGTTCATCGTCGGCAGGTCGGAGAGAGAATACCTGTTTTATAATTCTTTCATCGGGCAGAGATATTACTGGGACGTCACCGCGTACGGCACCGACGGGGTCGTCGTCCGTTCCGCACAGGGCACCTTCCTGACCGAGAACCGGTCGTTCCGCATCCTCTACGTTGACGGCGTCACCAACGTCCGGGATCTCGGCGGGAAGAGGACCGAGGACGGCGGACGGGTCCGGCAGGGAATGATGATCCGGGGCGGAAAGTTCAACAACAACGGCAGCACGGATCCCCTGATCACCGAAGAGGGGATCAGGACGATGCGGCAGACCTTCGGGATCAAAACCGAACTCGATCTGCGCAAAGATTCGGAGGCGACCGTCACGCAGTCGTTCCTCGGCGAGGACGTGAATTATTACGTCCGTCCGCTGCTGGGCGGCATCGACATCACGACCAGCAATATGCATTCCAGCCTCAAAAAGATCTTCGCCGTTCTGGCGGACGAAAATAACTACCCGATCTATTTCCATTGCGCGGCGGGGACCGACCGTACGGGCGTGGTGGCTTGGCTCGTGAACGGTTTGTGCGGAGTGTCCGAAGAGGACCTCTGGCGCGACTTTATGCTCTCCAACTTCGGCAATATCGGCAACAAGAGAGGGACGAGCAGCGAAAAGAAAGGATACGTCGATCCTCTGAAAACCGCGCCGGGGGACACCTTTGCGGAACAGATCTACAACTATTTGAAGGACGAGGTCGGCATTCCGACGTCGGATCTCGACGCCGTGATCCGGATCATGAAAACGACGCCGAGCGGCGCCAGAAACTCGATGCCCCGGATCCCGGCAGGACACGTACACGAGCCGGAGAGCGACTTCACGGTCATTGAGACGGCGACCTGTACCTGCCCCGGAATTCAGGTCAAGTACTGCGCGGTATGCGGGGACTTTATCGGCGAAACGCTCTCCGAGCTGCCGATCGATCCCGACGGGCACAGAGCCGACTGGAACGTGACCCGTCAGCCCACCCTGCTCGATCAGGCGGACGGAAGCCGGAACGGCGTCTGCGTCGAGTGCGGCAGATACGTCGAACAGACGGTCAGTTTCGCGCCGCTCGTCGCGAAATTCACCGACGAATCGGCGGGCGAGTACGTTTCCGAGAAGATCAATATCGTCGAGTCGATGAAGGGCGGGCATTTCTATCCGACGGCGGACAATCCCGCCGGCAACGATCTTCTGATCGAGTATTCGATCTTCTATCACCGGACGGCTCTGAACTTTCAGTCGGATCGCGGCACCTACGCGAACACCCGTCTCAATCAGGAAAGCGTGATCTACTGGTCGCCCTCCTCCGATATTCCGGATTCCTGGTGTCCCTACGCCGGGGGATTCGAGGGAACGGGGAACAACTTCAAGAATCCCGTTTCGGACGGCGAAGTGACCACCTCGGAAAAAATTATGGAGACCGGGGGGACCTACGCCGATTATCCGAATATCGGCGGCGCCAATCAGAACCGCGCCGAATACGGCTGGCACCGGATCGGCATCCGGATCCACGAGGAACTGACCAACGCGGCGGCGCTGAAAAAGGACGCGACCGCCGGCAAGACGAAGGCGACCTATACGCTGACGATCACCGTCTATTTCGACGGCGCCGCGGCGTACAAACTCAGAACCGACGACAGCGCGACGCCGCTGCACGCACAGGGGAACCTTCTCTTTACCGCCGCCTCCGACGGAAAGGGAGGGATCGTCTATACCGATATCGGCGCCGACCGTTACGTCATTCCCCTCCGGCTCAACGCCACGACCGCACAGAGCGGGAAAACGGTCTACGTCGCGACCGCGGACGTCATCGTCAGCTGCGGAAAGGATTTCGTGATGCAGGTTGAAAAAACCGATTCTCCTACGGGATCGATCCTGACGATTGACGGGAAGACCCTGGCAGCGTCGATCTACTACCGGCTGAAAGCCGATTGAACGCCCAAAAACCAAAGGCGCCCGCGCAGAAAACTGCGCGGGCGATCCTTTTTTACAAAAACAACGGGCGGATCTGTTTCCCGGCGAGGGCGGCGGAAACGCAGTCGGGGATCAGCGAAAAGTCGGCGACGAGCGAATGCGGCTTGTTTTCGGGATCGTCCTGCGCCATCGGGACGAAAAAGACGCCCTTCCGCAAAAGAAGCGAGGCGACGTTAGAGAGGTTCGCCGAGAGCGAGTCGTTCGACGCGAGCGCGACGAGCAGCGGACGGTCGCGGCGCAGATGCGCCTTCGCCGCCATCGTGATCGCGGTATCGGTGATCCCCTGGGCGATCTTGGCGAGCGTGTTGCCGGTGCAGGGCGCGAGGACGAGCAATTCGAGCGGGCGCGCGGGACCGAGCGGTTCGGCGTCGACCACGGTATGCACGATCTCCTCGCCGCACGCACGCCCGACCTTTTCCCGAAAGTCCTCCGCCCGTCCGAACCGGGTGTCGGTCGTGTAGACCGCTTCGCTCATCAGGGGCAGGACCGCGTGTCCCGCCGCGATCAGTTGTTCCATTCCGAAAAAACCCCGGGAGAGGGTGCAGAACGAGCCGCAGAAACCGTATCCGATCATTTTTCGTCATCCTTTCACGAAGAACGTTTTTTCATCTGTCCGTTTCGCCCGCCCCGGGGATCGCCTCACGGATCAGGTCGAGCGCCGTCTCCCCGAGCGCGAGCCCCGCGCTCTCGGGAAAGATCCTGCCCGGCAGTCCGTTCGCCCGGCGGAAGGTCACGCCCGACCCGGCGGGCGGGGTCGGCAGGTTATCCTCCCCCGACGCGAGTTCGAGAAGCAGGGAACCCGAGGGAAGCGAACCCGTCGCAGTCCGGGAGATCAGGCGCGCGGGGGCGGTGTTGACGACCGTCCGGAAACCCCCGAGCGCCCCCTCCGACGAAAGCGTCGCCGTATCGCGCGCCGCCGCCCCGATCAGGCGCGCCATCGTGCGGTCGCGCGGGTCGCGCGCGAAAACCGTCACGGGACAGCCGAGCGAGAGAAGCCCCCGGCAAAGGAACTTTCCGATCCTTCCGAATCCGACGATCGCCGTCGGGTTTTCCCGCGGCGCGGCAGGCGATTCCGACAGCAGGATCCCGAGCGCCGCCTGTGCGGTGAGACTCGCGTTTTTGAGGACGTATTCCTCAACGCACATATAATCCCGGACGGCGACCCCCGCTCTTCTCGCCGCGGCGGTGAACTCGCCCGACAGGTTTCCGCCGAGGACGAGGCGCGGGGAGAGGGCGAGCAGATCGCCGAGGGTCGCGTCGGGAAAGCCCGTGACCGTGATCCCGTCGCGCGAGGCGGGCACGGGGAGAAGAAGGATCGGGGCGGGGGTCGTCCCCGGGACGTGATCCCTGACCGAAAACCCGTTTTCCGAAAGCAGGCGCGCGGCGTAAACAAAGCGGCGGTCGGCGCCGAAAACCGTGATCTCCATGGCAATCCCTCCCGTTTTCAGAATATGCGCGCGCGGGGAAATCGGTTTTTTCCGAAAAAAAGCGAAGAAGGGGGTGACAAAACGCCCGCCGTCTGCTATAATAGTCTCTTGAAGAAATACGATTCCGAAAGGGGATTTGAAAAATGGCAAAGGTTGTTACGTTCGGCGAGATCATGCTTCGCCTCGCGCCCGACGGGTATCTCCGGTTCGTGCAGGTCGATCATCTCGAAGCGTTGCTCGGCGGCGGGGAAGCGAACGTCTCGGTTTCGCTCGCCAATTACGGGGTCGACAGCGTTTACGTCACCAAACTGCCGAAGCACGAGATCGGTCAGCTGGCGATCAATTCGCTGCGCCGCTTCGGCGTCGACACCTCGAAGATCGTGCGCGGCGGCGACCGCATCGGCGTCTACTTCGTTGAGAAGGGCGCGAGCCAGCGTCCCTCGAAGGTCATCTACGACCGCGCGAACTCCTCGATCGCGACGGCGTCCGCCTCCGACTTCAACTGGGACGAGATCTTCGACGGCGCCGATTGGTTCCACTTCACAGGCATCACTCCGGCGCTGAATCCCTCGGTCGCCGCGATCACCCTCGACGCGCTCAAGGCGGCGAAGGCGAAGGGGCTGACCGTCTCCTGCGACCTTAACTACCGCAAAAAACTCTGGACGCGGGAAGAGGCGCGCGCGACGATGACCAAACTGATGGACTACGTCGACGTCTGCATCTCGAACGAGGAGGACGCGCACGACGTCTTCGGCATCGACGCCGAGAATACCGATATCGACAGCGGCAAACTCAACCACGAGGGCTACAAGAGCGTGGCGCGGCAGCTTGCCGAGAAGTTCGGATTCAAGAAGGTCGCGATCACCCTCCGTTCCTCGATCTCGGCAAACGACAACGACTGGGCGGGTCTGCTCTACGACGGAAAGGACTATTGCTTCTCGAAATCCTACCATATGCATATCGTCGACCGCGTCGGCGGCGGCGACAGCTTCGGCGGCGGTCTGATCTACGCGCTCCTGTCCGGCTATTCCACGCAGGACGCGATCGAGTTCGCGGTCGCGGCGTCCTGCCTCAAACACTCGATCCAGGGCGACTACAATATGGTCACGGTGGACGAGGTGAAGGCGCTGGCGGGCGGATCCGGCAGCGGGCGCGTCCAGCGGTAAGACGACCGCACATACGGCACAGACCGGAAACGAATGGATTATTTATGATCCGTTAAGGCTTTTTACTCCGCGCAAACTTGTTTCACAGTGGAACGCAATTGAAGGTTGAAAACCGCCCCTCGGGGCGGTTTTCTCCATAGGATTTGAATTCGTTTTCTTCTTGCCGTTTGCGTTGCCCTGTCGCCGTCGCATAGTCGTACGAAACGCGTGTCGTGCCACGCGTTTCGTGCTCCTTGCTTGGGGCGACACCGCTTCGTGAAAACGCCCCGCCGGGGCGTTTTCACTCGCTAACCCTCGGAGTACGCTTGTACACCTTCGGGTCGGGAACGGGGATTCTGCACTCGCCTGTGCGCGTCTGGCGGCTTTGGCTGGCGCAGTTTGTGAAGTCGCGCGCGCAAACGGGGATTACATCCCGGTTTCATTATAACGCTTTCCGGAATAAAAACAATAATTTGTTTGGAGAGAAAAACTCTACCGAGAGTTGAACGTCTGAACAGAAATGGGATTCGCCGAGGATCGGACAATGGTTTTGCGGCGTTTCATTTAAGCAATTTGATACAAAAAGGCCGTTTGACGATCCATTCAGGACGCGAAAACTTCGTTTTAGACTATATTTTTTGCAATTATTTCAAAAAGCACCGTCTAACTCTTGATTTTCGCTTCGTTTGTATGGTATACTATCATCAACGAAAAAAGCGGAGGCGTTCAGATGCGAAAACTGTTCAAGAGGGAATCGTATTTGAAAAAGATGCGGGGGTTTTATCACGACTGTCAGATCATCAAGGTCCTGACCGGCGTCAGACGGTGCGGAAAATCGTCAATCATGACGCTGATCGCCGAAGAATTACAGGCGGACGGCGTTTCTCCTGATCAAATCGTCTATTTGGATCTTGACAAGCGGCCGAACCGGAGCGTCAAAACGGCGGATCAACTGGACGCTCTGATCGAATCGAAAACGGCGACATGCGGGGAAGGAACTAAATACCTGTTTGTCGACGAGATCCAGAACGTGAAGGACTTTGAAGAGGTCGTCAACGCATGGCGCGAAGAGACCGAGTATTCGATCTTTATCACCGGCTCGAACTCGTATCTGCTCAGCGGCGAGTTGGCGACGAAACTGACCGGACGCTATCTCGAGTTCGAGATCTTTCCTCTCACGTTTCAGGAATACCTTGCTATGAAACGGTTTTACGGTCAGGAACCGAAAACAAACGATCCGGAAGAGTTGAACCAGTATATTCTCGACGGAGGCTTCCCCGGAGCGTTGCAGTATCCCGACAGAGAGGACAAGCGCGCTTACGTGACCGGCATTGTCGAGGAGATTTTCGAGAAGGATATCAAACGACGGGTGCAGATCCGGAACAAATCGACGTTTGATCGCGTGGTCACCTATATCGTCAACAATTTCGGGGCGACGACCAGTCTGACGAACATTAAAAAAGCGTTGGAAGACGACGGCGTCCGGATCACCCGCGAAACGCTGAACAATTATATCAAGACCCTGCTCGACGCCAAGATCCTGTACGAATGCAGTCGGTTTGATCTGAAATCGAAGAAATCGCTCTCAGGCGAGAAAAAATACTATCTTGCCGACACTTCGTTCTTTTTCGCTTTGAACGTCGACAATCGGATCAATTACGGTCCTGTGCTTGAAAACCTCGTGTATATATACGCCAAGAGCCGGGGATATCGTATCAGCGTCGGCAGAATCGGCAAGGTGGAATGCGACTTTATCCTGCGCGGTCACGAACAGGAGTATGCCTACGTGCAAGTAGCGTACACCATTCTGGAAAGCAAAAAGACCGAAGATCGGGAGTATAAGAGTCTTGAAGCGATCAAGGACAATTACCCGAAATACGTCTTGACGACGGATTATCTGTTGCAGAACAGAAACGGGATTAAGCATCTCAATCTCCTCGACTTCTTGAAAAACGGTCAGTCGTTCTGACGGTCCGTCCCTGTTTTTTAAGGGTTTTGCGGTGTTTTAGTTGCTCCGGCTTTTCTTTTTTCGATTCAGTTCAAATTCGTTTTGATTCGCCGGCGCAATATGGTCGAAAGGATGTTGCCAAGCGTTGCCGTGCGCCTGCGCTCCGCACAAAACGAGCCCTTGCTAAAAGGCGGCTTTTGTTGTATAATGGTTTTGTAACGCGAAACGGAAGCAGGGAAGACGAATGGAAAAGACTTGCAGAAGCGGAAAGATCTTCGTGACCGGAAAGTTCTACGAGGAAGTGGAGTACGACGTTTGCTCAAACGAGGCGCACGTCACCTTTGACGGCAAAGGCGGGATCACGTACTCCACCTTATACAATCTGAGCGGCGGGTATTTCAAGGACGTGCGGTTCGACGTCCTGATCAACGGGGAGAAACTCGATCCCTTCTGCGACAAGCGGGTCAAACTCGTCGGGCGGATGATAACCGTCCTCTTAAAAAAGGGCGCGACGCAGATCGAGATCTGCCAGTTCGTCGCGCCGAACGAGAGCGCGGTGTTCTACGATATCAAGACCAATCGACCCGGGGACTACGAGTTCGTTTTCGACCTCGGTTCATCGAGGGACGGTTTTTTCTACACCGCCAACGTCGACAACCGGTACGTCGCCGACAACGATTCGATCTATCTGCGCACGAAACGGAACGCGCGATTCGTTCTTGCCTACGAATCCATGAGTTATTGTACGAAGTTGCTTTCCGACTTCTCCGCGTATCGGAAACAGGTCGAGGACGAGATCAGAAGCGTGAAGATCCCCGCGTCCGCCAAGACCGAGAGGGACAAGACGCTTTACGTTTCAAGCGTCTTCTGCGCGCTCGAGAACTATAAGCAGTTCGGGCTTTTCAAGGGGTTCTGCGCAAGCAGTTACACCAGCGCGCCCGTCCTTACCTTCTTCCGCGATTCCTATTGGACCGCGCTCTCGATGTATAAGGGCTATCCGCATCTGATCAAGAACCAGATCCTGACCCTCGCGCACGGGATCGACGGGAGCGGGAACTGTTCCTCCAGCGTCGCGTTCGACTTTCTTCCGCGTTTCCGCAACCATTACGACAGCCCGTGCTTCTTCGTTCTGATGGTCTACGACTATATCAACCGTACGGGCGACCGTTCGATCCTCTCCGAGGCGGCGAACGGAAAGACCGTCTACGATTATTGTCTGCTCGTCATCGAAAAACTTTCGGAATACGAGGACAGGACGGGGCTGATCGTCAAACTCGGGAGATATAACCACCGCGATTGGGCGGACCAGATCAACCGGACGGGCTACGTCACCTACGTCGAGTTGCTCTACGCCCGCGCGCTCGCGTGCCTCTCCAAGATCGCCGGGACGCGGGATAACTCTCTTGCAAGAAAGTATCACGAACTGTCCGAGCGGACCGTAAACGCGATCAACCGGCTACTCTGGGACGACGAAAAGGGGTACTACGTCAATTACCGCGACGGCGACTTCGTCGAGGACAATCTCTCGGTCGACACGATCCTCGCCGTGCTTTTCCGGATCGCCGACCGCGACAAGACCGAGCGGATCCTCGATAACGTCTCGGCGCTGCTGGAAACCAAAAACAACCGGATCCGGCGGATGGGCGATTTCGGCGTGATGTGCGTCTATCCCCCTTATCGCGGAGCCGACAGATGCTTCAGCCGCTCGCAGCAACCGTTCTGTTTCCACAACGGCGCCGCCTGGCCGTATTGGTCGGCGCTGGTCGCGTACGCGTATTTAATGAACGGAAGGGATCACACTTACGCCCTGACCTCTTCGTTCGTCTGGAATCTGAGGGCGGGGAATTATACCCCGAACGCGTGCTATTCTCCGCTCTTCTCCGTCAAAATGCCTCTCCACGCCAGAAGTAGCGACGCGGCGTGGGTGTACGACTGGCAGGACGGCACCTTTTTCGACGAGGATCCCGCTTCTTGGTGACGCGCGGATCTCGGCGCCGATCGGAAAAAGACGGATGATCCTTGATTATCCGATAAAGCGTATCTCGTTTGGAACCCGTTCGCGTTTGCGAGCGGGTTCCGTTTTTCTCTCGGCTTTTTGCGGCTTCTTCGTCTTTTCTCGGGCTCCCGGCGCAGTGCAAAAACCGCCATTGGTTAATATCTCCAAATAAAGCGGTTTGTTTTTGTGCAAAGCGTCTTTTCTAAGGCGTTTTGAAAAATTGTGTTGCAATATTTCCGACAATGGTGTATAATTGGGTCAAGGGTGGGGGTCCGGAACGCGTCCGTACCGTTCGGGATCCGCCCCGGATTTCCGGAAACGGAAAAGCCGATTGCTTCGGGCGGTACGCCCGGAGAGGACGGTTGAAACGCGTTTGACTTCGGATCGCTCGGATCCGTTGCAATAAAATCCAAAAGGAGAATCGTTATGAAAAAGAGTACGCTTATCCTCGCGCTGATTCTGTGTCTTGCTCTTACCGTCTTCGCGTTCGCGTCCTGCGGCAAGAAGAAGAGCAACGAAACGAGCCCCGCGACCGACGCCGCGACGACTCCGGCGACGACCCCGGTGACCGACGCGAAGACCAACGCGGCGACCGACGCTGCGACGACGCCGAAGACCAACGCCGCGACCGACGCGGCGACGACGCCGAAGACCAACGCCGTGACCGACGCGGCAACCGACGCCGCGACGACTCCGGCGACCGACCCCGCGACCGACGCCGCGACGACCCCGGCGACCGACCCCGCGACCGATCCTGCGGAGACCGACCCCGCGACCGATCCTGCGGAGACCGACCCCGCGACCGGTTGCGTGCACGAGTGGGACGAAGGTGATGAGTACGTCATCGACGAGGAACCCGACTGCTTCACCGAAGGATCCAAGTCGATCCATTGCAAGAAGTGCGGCAAACCGGTTCCCGAAACCGTGGTCGTGCTCCCGAAGCAGCACGTGCCCGAGGATGATTACGAGATCGAAATCCCCCCGACCTGCTGTGCCGAGGGCTTGAAAGTCCTTTATTGCGAGGAGTGCGGCGACGTGATCGAGGAAGTGCCGATCGAGATCGATCCCACCGCGCACCACGTCGACGAGTGGAACGTGACCGATCCGGTCAATATGTTCCACACGAGCGGCAGCAGGACCGGCGTCTGCGTTTACTGCGACGAGGAGCTCGTCGAGTCCCTCACCTACGCACCGACGATCGCGGTGTTCACGGAAAGCGACAACAAGTTCGAGACCGATAAGATCAGTCTGGCAGACGTCCGCGGCGAGGACCACTTCTATCCGACCGAAGAGAATCTCGCGGGCAACGATCTCCTCGTCGAGTTCTCGGTCCTCTGGAACGAGTCGCTCCTGAACCTTGATCCCTCCAAAGGCTGTTACGTTGTAGGAAACGTGGGTTCGGATGATCCGTTCTTCTACCTGTCCCCCGTCGTCGGTATTTCGATCAGTGAAGCTCCGTACGCCGGCGCGTTCGAGTATATGGGGAACTACGGTACCGTCATTGACGACAGCGAAGTGGATACCCCCGACGGAATGTGCGGCACGTCGCCGAACTACTCCGACTATCCGAACATCCTGGGCGCCGACGAGGCGAAGCCCGAATGGGGCTGGCACCGCCTCGGTTTCCGGATCCACATGGAACTGATGGACGGCAAAACGGGTGAGGATAAGAAGGACTATTACGCGATCTCGACTTGCTACATCGACGGCGTTGCGGTCTTCAAACTCTCCACCGGCAGCAAAGGTTTGAAGAACGTTGCGGCGCGGTTGTTCACCGCCGCGGACGACGGCGAGGGCGGCGTGATTTACGGCGACGCGGACGAGAATCAGGTCCTTCCGATCGTGATTCCCCACACGAAAACGTTGGCGGGGACGAAGGCATACTTTGCTGTCGAAGACGTTTCCGTCTCCTGCGGCAGAGACTTCGTGATGCCGGTTGAGAAGGTTGCGGATCCCACCGAGGCGACCCTCGAAGTGGAGGAAGACGTGGAGGTCACCGCTACCATCTGGTTCAGACCCGTCGCAGAGTAAAAAGACGACGCGTGGAGAGCGGCACAGATCGGAAACGAATGGATTATTTATGATCCGTTAAGGTTTTTCGCTTCGTGCTGATTCTTCGCATAGTAAAACGCAGTTAAGGTGGAAACCCGTTCGCAAAACGCGAACGGGTTTCTCCTTTTGTATTTGAATTCGTTTTCCTCTTGCCGTCTGGGAACAATAGCCGGCGCAATATGGTCGAAAGGATGTTACCAAGCGTTGCCGCGCTCGCGCTCCGCACTTTTGATTGTGCTTTTTGAACAAATATTCCCGTCGGTTTTGTTGCAAACGACGATTTTGGAGCGTCTTGACCCATTTTTCTTGCGAATAAAGAGGAAATGGTGTATAATGAAAGTCCAAGCTGAACGAGGGCTCTGTCCCTCAATTCGAAAACAGGAGGATGATTTTATGAAGAAACTGACGATGGCGCTCGCGCTGGTTCTGTGTCTCGTTCTTTGCGTCTTCGCGTTCGCGTCCTGCGGCAAGAAGAAGAGCAACGCATCGACCGACGCGGCAACCGACGCCGCGACGACCCCTGCCGCAACCGACGCGAAGACCGGTACGGCAACCGACGCCGCGACGACCCCGGCGACCGACGCGAAGACCAATGCGGCAACCGACGCCGCTCCGGCGACCACCGGTACGGCAACCGCTCCGGCGCCGGTGACCGAACCCGCGACCGAGCTTGAAACCGAGCCCGAAACCGGGGAGACCGAACCCGCTTGCGAACACGAGTGGGACGAAGGGGAAGAGAACTACGTCGTTGACGAGGAGCCCGACTGCTTCAACGAAGGGATCAAATCCTATCATTGCAAGAAGTGCGGAAAGCCGGTTCCCGGAACCGAGGTCGTGCTCCCGCAGCAGCACGAGCCCGAGGACGAATACGAGATCGAAAGCGAGCCGACCTGCTCCACGGAGGGCGAGAAGGTCCTTTACTGCGCGCAGTGCGGCGAGGAACTTGAGAGAGTTGAGATCGAGATCGATCCCGACGCGCACGTCGTCAGGGAATGGGAGACCGACGCGCCCACGCTGCTGAAACAGACCGGAAGCGAAAGAGGCGTTTGCGCATTCTGCGGCGAGGAGATCGAACACGAACTGACCTTCGAGCCCTATATCTACAGCTCGAAACTGAAGAACGGCAAATACGCCGACTCCGCGTCCTACGCGATCGGGAAGAAGGCGGTCGATATCCGCGGCGATAAGCATTTCGCGCCTTCCGAGGAGGACGACGACGGCAACGACCTCTGGTTTGAGTATACCTTCCTTTGGAACGATACGCTCCATAACTGGGATTCCGATAAATGCCTTGCGGAAATGAAGATGTTCGGCTTCCGCGACACCACCAACTGGTCGAATCACAGAGAGTTCTACTACCTCTACACCCGGAACAATAACGACGGGTTCTTTACCTCTAACGACTGCCCGTATATCGGACACTTCGACTATTCGACCTACCTTAGCGGATGCACCCCCGACGAGAACTGCGCGGACGATCTGACAGACCTCGGCAACACCCTGAACGGTCAGCTCATCGGCCGTTACGGCGCCGGCTGGACGGTCGGTGACGACGGCAAAGCCGCCTCTCCCTACATTTACGACGACGAGATGCAGACGATGGGCGGCTGGCATCGCCTCGGCTTCCGGTATCATCAGGAGGCAGAGATCGACGGCGACGAGGTCGTTTACTCCGGCTATACCGAACTCTACATCGACGGCGTGCTGTGCTGGAGAGTTCAAACGGCTATGCAGAATTGCAAGAGCGAAGGTAAGTTCTACAGTTTGAAAGAAAAGGGTCTGCTTCTCTGGACTGCCGAGATCGATCCCGAGGATCCCGAGAAACTGATCTACACCGAAAACGACGCGCTGCGTATTGAGATGCGGCTCGATTCCGTCGCCAACTCTTCGTCTGCGGTCTATATCGTGGTCGACGATCCGATCTGGACCTGCGGCGACGGGTTTGCCCTCGCGGTCGAACGGATCGAGGAACCGACCCCCGATACCCTCACGCTGGCTGAGGGCATCGAGTGCGACGCGGCGATCTACTTCCGCGCCGTCGAGGCGGAATAATCCCGGATCATAAATAAGGAAAGCCGTCCCATCGCGGACGGCTTTCCTTTTCGGTCAAATAACGTGCCGCGCGCCGAAAACCGGCGCGCGGCGCGTTCGTTTGCCGAAATCGCAGACTGTTGGGGCGTATTTTAGTTGACGAAACCGATCTTGCGGCGTACTTTGGAGAGGGTCTTGCGCGCGTAATAGGACGCCTGTTCGGCGCCGGATTTCATCACGCCCTCAAGGTACGCCTTGTCGCCCATCAGCCGGTTGAACTCGGCTTGCACGGGAGCGAGCGCGTCGGCGGTCACCTCGCCGACGGCGGTTTTGAAGTCGCCGTAACCCTTGCCGGCAAACGCCGCCTCGATCTCGGCAAAACTCTTGCCGGTGAAGCAGGAGTAGATCGTCATCAGGTTCGAGACGCCGGGCTTGTCGGGCGAATAGCGCACCTCGGCGCCCGAGTCGGTCACGGCGCGCTTGAACTTGCGCAGAATCTCGTCGCGCGGGTCGAGGATGCGGACGACGGCGTTCGGGTTGGGGTCGGATTTCGACATTTTCAGGGTCGGCTCCTGAAGCGACATGATCTTCATCCCGGTCGCCGCCACGTAGGGTTCCGGCACCGTGAAGGTCTCGCCGTACACCTGATTGAACCGCTCGGCGATATTCCGGGTCAGTTCGAGGTGCTGCTTCTGGTCGGCGCCGATCGGCACCAGATCCGCCTGATAGAGCAGGATATCCGCCGCCATCAGCGTCGGATAGGTAAAGAGCCCGGCGTTGATGTTGTCGGCGTGCTTCGCGCTCTTGTCCTTGAACTGGGTCATCCGCGAGAGTTCCCCGAACATCGTGTAGCAGTCGAGGATCCAGCCGAGTTCGGCGTGCGCCGGGACGTGCGACTGCACGAACAGGACGTTCTTCTCGGGATCGAGCCCCGACGCGATATAGAGCGCGAGCGTCTCGTAGGTGCGGCGGCGCAGTTCGGCGGGGACCTGCCGGACGGTGATCGCGTGCAGGTCTACGACGCAGTAAAAGGGCTTATATTCTCCCGCGAAGGTCGAAAAGTTCTTGATCGCGCCGAGATAGTTTCCGATCGTCAGGTTGCCGGAGGGCTGTACTCCGGACAGGACGGTTTTCTGTTCTCCGATCATGTCAGATCTCCAAATCTTATTTCATCATTTCACGCGCCAACTCCCCGAGGATCCCGACGCCTTTCGCCAACTGCTCGTCGGTCGGGGTGGCGTAGGTCACGCGGAAGGAGTGCGCGGTGTAATTCTGGGTATCGGTGGCAAACGCCGTGCCCGGCACGACGGCGACCTTTTTCTCCATCGCGGCTTTCACGAAGGAGAGCAGATCGACCTTCTCGGGCAGCGTGCACCAGACGAAGAGCCCGCCCTCGGGGCGCGTGAAGGTCACGTCGGCGGGGAAGCAGAACTCCATCGCGTCGAGCATGATCCCGCATTTGCGCCGGTAGAGGTCGCGGATCGACTGCACGTGCGCGTCGAAATCGCGCTCGGTCATAAAGCGGTGGCAGAGCATCTGGAACAGCAGGTTGGTATGCACGTCCTCGGTCTGCTTGCAGACCGTCATCTTCGCGATCACCGCTTTCGGCGCGACGGCGAATCCGACCCGCATCCCCGACGAGAGGATCTTCGAGAACGAGGAGGCGTAGACCACGATCCCCTCTTCGTCCATGCTCTTGATCGTCGGGATATCCTCGCCTGAAAAGCGGAGTTCGCCGTAGGGATTGTCCTCCAGGATCATCACGCCGTACTGCTTCGCCAGCCGATAGATCTCGCGTCTCTTGGCAAGCGAGGTGCAGACGCCCGCCGGGTTCTGGAAGTTCGTGATGACGTAGATCAGGCGGGCGCGCGGCTCGCTTTTCAGTTTCGCTTCGAGGGCTTCGATATTCATGCCGTCCCGTTCGAGCGGAACGCCGACCACCCGTGCGCCGACGCCGCGGAAGGCGTTCAGCGCGCCGATGAAACTCGGATCCTCGCAGATCACGGCGTCGCCGGGATCGCAGAAGACGCGGCAGGCGAGTTCCAGCGCCTGCTGCCCGCCCGAGGTGATCAAAACGTCGTCAAAATCGCGCCCGACGTTAAAACGCTCCTTCTGCCGCTTCGCCACCGCTTCGCGGAGAGGGGTGTAGCCCTCGGTCGTCCCGTACTGCAGGGCGGCGGGTCCCTTCGTTTCGAGAATATCCGAGACCAGAAGCCGGATATCGTGGAGAGGGAAGGAGGCGGCGTTCGGGTTCCCGGCGGCGAAGGCGATCACCGAGGGATCGCCCGCGTTCTTTAAGATCTCGCGGATCGCCGACGGCGCGAGGTTCGCAAACGACGAGGAAAAACGGTAGTCCATACTTTCTCTGCCTTTCCGTCCCGGCAAAACCGCCTCTTTCCGAGGCGCCCGCGCGGGACGAGTACCGATATATAGGTTATTATACAGTCATTCCTTTCGCTTTGTCAAGAGAAAAGGGGAAAACCCGCGCGCGGAAAAAGAAAAAACGCCGTTTTCCGTGCGTATTACGGACGCAAGGAAAAACCCGCCGGGCGCGCCCGGCGGGAACAAGAGCTGGGGATTAAAAAGGGTCTTATTGAATCTGCGCGACCTGTACGACATAAACGACGCTGCCGCGCGCTTCGTCGATTTGATACGAAAAACACACCTGTGCAAAGAGTGAATTGTCGCAAACGAAAAGCGCGACGTCTGTTATTTCGCTATGCGAGCACGCAATTCCCTTCGTAAAAGACGCCGTTGCGGTTTGCTTGATTGCGTCCAGATCCGGTTGGATTAGGTTGAAAGGAGCATATACGTCCTCGTAATTCACGGCATAGAGTTCTACGATCTCTCCGGCGTCCGTCATACTGACGTACATCCTGTCCCCGCGCTCGACGCCGCCGATCGTTTTGTAGAAGGTAACGGTGCAGCCATCCGCAAAAAGAGGCCCCATCGTATCGGGACGGTAGTACGGGAAAGAACTTTTTGTGACCTTTGCGTTCCATCCGTCGGCTGACTCCCCCGAAACCTCCATCAGCACGCTTTTTGCGTAGGAAACGATCGCTTCTTCGGACGAATCGCGGTTGATAGAACACCCCTCGTATGATTCGGGAGAAGGGTTGGTTTTATACTTTACGATCCGACCGGTATCCGTACGATAGAAAACGCCCAAATAATCGCAATCTATCCCGGTTGTATAATCGTATGAGTCTAAATCGTAAGAAAGGTAGTCGGATTTCAAAGAATTGCAATACCCGACGTTCCACGTTTTTCCCAAAACGGTCTCTGTTTTCCGAGATTGGTTCTCTTTTTTGTATTTTTCCGTTTCAAAAAACGGTTTTCCGGCGTATAGCGGGGTCAACGTATCGTCGGTTCCCCCCGCGCCGTTCGCATATAGCAGGGCGGTATAACGGTCCGCTTCCACGGCCGCCGCCGCTTCGGTAGAACAAGTCTCTTCCGCCTTCGGCTTTTCGGTGGAACAAGAGACGATAAGAATGATCAGAAATAATAACAATACTCCGAACAAGCCCTTTTTCACCATTAATTCTCCCTTCAAATTGTAGTTTGTTTACTCAAACAATACATTAATCAGATAATCTATAAATTTTATCCTCTTTCATAATATCATGTTTCTCTAAATCGTGTCAACTCCGGCGGCGGCGCAACTGTCTCCGCCAGACGCGTGCTACCGATGTTATTATAATTGATCCGCTTGAAAAAGGCAAGGTACAAAACGCACCCGGGGCGCCGCCGCGGGACGAAAACCGACTTGCAGAAAAGAGAGACCCGTTCGCGTTTTACGAACGGGTCTCGGACGCCGGATCCTAATAAAAAAGCAACTATTTCGGGCGCTTTTTTGGAAAAGGGAGGGAAACCCCCTTTACTTTTCGGGGCGGGTGTGATATAATGCTATCTGGATTAGTTTGTGATCCTTAAAAGATTGATAAAGAATAAACGGAGGAAGAAAAATGGCGATCGAAAGAAAAAAGATTTCCATGGACGGCAACACCGCCGCGGCGCACGTTTCGTACGCGTTCACCGAGGTCGCTGCCATCTACCCGATCACTCCTTCCAGTCCCATGGCGGAAGTGACCGACACCTGGAGCGCGACCGATAAGAACATTTTCGGCGGCCCCGCAAGAAACATCTTCGGAGAGAAAGTCAAGGTTATGGAGATGCAGTCGGAGGCTGGCGCCGCGGGCGCCGTGCACGGCTCGCTTGCCGCGGGCGCTCTGACCACCACCTACACCGCGTCCCAGGGGCTTCTTCTGATGATCCCCAATATGTATAAGATCGCGGGCGAACTGCTCCCCTGCGTCATTCACGTTTCGGCGCGCTGCGTCGCCTCGCACGCCCTGAACATCTTCGGCGATCATTCCGACGTCTACGCCTGCCGTCAGACCGGATTCGCCATGATGGCGGAATCCAACCAGCAGGAGATCATGGATCTCGGCGCCGTCGCGCACCTCGCGACGATCAAGGGCAGAGTTCCGTTCATCAACTTCTTCGACGGTTTCCGTACCTCGCACGAGATCCAGAAGATCGAGGCGTGGGACTATAAGGATCTTGCCGAGATGGTCGACTGGGACGCGATCAAGGCGTTCCGCGAGCGCTCCATCAACCCCGAGCATCCCGTTCTGCGCGGCTCGGCTGAGAACGGCGATATCTTCTTCCAGCACCGCGAGGCGTGCAACCCCTACTACGACGCGCTTCCCGCGATCGTCGAGGAGTATATGGGCAAGGTCAACGCCAAACTCGGCACCGACTATAAACTCTTCAACTACTACGGCGCGCCCGACGCCGAGCGCGTGATCATCGCGATGGGTTCGATCTGCGACGTCGCCGAAGAGGTCATCGACTATATGCTCGCCGCCGGCGAGAAGGTCGGTCTTGTCAAGGTTCGTCTCTACCGTCCTTTCGTCGCCGCGAAACTCGCGGAGGCGATCCCCGCGACGGCGAAGAAGATCGCCGTCCTCGACAGAACGAAGGAAGCCGGCGCGCTCGGCGAGCCGCTCTACCTCGACGTCGTCGCCGCGCTGGCGCAGACCGGCGTGAAGGCGAAGGTCGTCGGCGGCCGCTACGGTCTCGGCTCGAAAGATACGACCCCCGCGTCGGTCTTCGCGGTCTACGAGAACCTGAAGAAGAGAGAGCCGAAGCACAACTTCACCATCGGCATCAAGGACGACGTGACCGGGCTTTCGCTGCCCGAGAAGGTCGCGCCCGACACCGCTCCTGCCGGCACGATCGCCTGCAAGTTCTGGGGTCTCGGCGGCGACGGGACCGTCGGCGCGAACAAGAACTCGATCAAGATCATCGGCGACCACACCGACAAGTTCATTCAGGCGTACTTCCAGTACGACTCGAAGAAGACCGGCGGTATCACCATTTCGCACCTGCGTTTCGGCGACAAGCCGATCAAGGCGCCCTACTACATCACGAAGGCGAACTTCGTCGCCTGCCATAACGTGGCGTATATCCTGAAGGGCTATAAGATCGTGCAGGACGTCAAGCCGGGCGGGACCTTCCTGCTCGACTGCCAGTGGGACGAGGCGGATCTTGACAAGCATCTGCCCAACTCGGTCAAGTCCTATATCGCGAACAACGGCGTGAAGTTCTACATCATCAACGCGACCGCGATCGCCGCGAAAGAGGTCGGGAACGCGAAGGTCAAGAACACGGTTCTTCAGTCGGCGTTCTTCGCGCTTGCGAAGATCCTGCCCACCGAGGACGCGATCAACTACATGAAGTATATGGCGACCAAGTCCTACTCCAAGTTCGGCGAGGACGTCGTCGCGCAGAACCACAAGGCGATCGAACGCGGCGCCGGCGCGCTTATCGAGGTGAAGATCCCCGACGCGTGGAAGAACGCGGGGAAGGACAAAGCCGAGAAGCCGGCGAAGTCCGACCGCGCCGAACTCGCCGATTTCGTCAACAAGATCGTGACTCCGGTCGGCAAGATGGACGGCGACAGCCTGCCCGTCTCGGCGTTCGTGCCCTACGTCGACGGTACCCTCCCGCAGGGCGCCGCGGCGTTCGAGAAGCGCGGCGTTGCCGTGTACGTGCCGCAATGGAACCCCGAGAAGTGCATTCAGTGCAACAACTGCAGTTTCGTTTGCCCGCACGCCACGATCCGTCCCTTCGCGATGACCGAAAAGGAGGCGAAAGCCGCTCCGAAGGTCACCAAGTTCTCGCCGAAACCGGTCGCCAAGACCGAGTACAAGTTCACCGTCGCGGTCTCGCCGCTCGACTGTATGGGCTGCACCCTCTGCGTGAAGGCGTGCCCGGTCAACCAGGGCGCCGACAAGAAGGCGGCTGCCGCCGGCGTGAAGGCGAACCCCGCCGATTACGCGATCACGATGGCGCCGCAGGAAAGCCAGCTCGACCAGCAGGCGGCGTTCGACTACGCCGTTGCGAACGTTTCGGAGAAACCCGAACTGATCGCTCCGACCGTCAAGGGAAGCCAGTTCAAGCAGCCGCTGCTTGAGTTCTCGGGCTCCTGCGCCGGATGCGCAGAGACCTCCTACGCGCGGCTCATCACCCAGCTCTTCGGCGAGCGGATGTATATCTCGAACGCGACCGGGTGCTCCTCGATCTGGGGCGGCTCGGCTCCCGCGACCCCGTACACCGTCAACCGCGAGACCGGCAAGGGTCCGGCTTGGGCGAACTCGCTCTTTGAGGACAACGCCGAGCACGGTCTCGGTCTGGCTCTCGGACAGAAGACGATCCGCGAGAAACTGAAGGGCTACGTCGAGGAACTCGCGCAGAACGCGAAGAAGGACGAAGTCAAGGCGGCTTGCGCCGAGTATCTCGAGACCTTCGAGGACGGCGCGAAGAATACCGAAGCGACCAAGAAACTGGTTGCCGCGATCGAGGGCTGCGACTGCGAACTCGGAAAGAAGATCCTGCTTGAAAAGGACTATCTGTCCAAGAAGTCGGTCTGGATCTTCGGCGGCGACGGCTGGGCTTACGATATCGGCTTCGGCGGACTTGACCACGTGCTCGCCTCCGGCGAGGACGTCAACGTGATGGTCTTCGACACCGAGGTCTACTCCAACACCGGAGGACAGGCGTCGAAGGCGTCGAACATCGGACAGGTCGCGCAGTTTGCCGCCGCCGGTAAGGCGATCGGCAAGAAGAACCTCGCCGAGATCGCGATGTCCTACGGCTACGTCTACGTCGCGCAGGTCGCGATGGGCGCCGATATGAACCAGTTGCTCAAAGCCCTGACCGAGGCGGAAGCCTACCACGGCCCGTCGCTCATCATCGGCTACGCTCCCTGCGAGATGCACGGCATCAAGAAGGGCGGTATGCAGAACTGCCAGCAGGAGATGAAGCGTGCGGTCGACGCCGGCTACTGGAATATGTTCCGGTACAACCCGACCCTCGAGCACAACAAGCTCTCGGTCGACAGCAAGGATCCGACCGGCGACTATCAGGCGTTCATCTCGAACGAGGCTCGCTACGCTCGCCTCGCGCAGTCCTTCCCCGAAAGGGCGAAAGACCTCTTCGCGAAGGCGGAAGCCAACGCGAAGGCGCGGTACGAGCGACTCAAGAAGTTCGGGGACTTCTACTCGTAAGACGCCGCGCGGATACGGCACAGACCGAAAAACGAATGGAATCTATTATGATTCTGTAAAGCATTTCACCCCGTGCGTAATCCCCGCGTTGTGAAACGCAAATTAAGGTTGAAACCCGTTCGCAATTTGCGAACGGGTTTCTCCTTTTGTTTTCATTCGTTTTTCTCTCGCCGTTTGCTTCCTCTCGACGTACGATTGTACGCCTTCGGGTCGCAAACGACGACTCTGCGCTCGCCTGCGCGCGCCTGGCGGCTTTGGCTGGCGCAGTTAGGGGGAAGAGGACGCCGCGCGGATACGGCACAGACCGAAAAACGAATGGATTCTTTATGATCCGTTGAAGCATTTCACTCTGTGAAAGTTTTTCGCATCGTCAAACGCAAATTAAGGTTGAAACCCGTTCGCGATTTGCGAACGGGTTTCTCCTTTTGTTTTCATTCGTTTTTCTCTCGCCGTTTGCTTCCTATCGACGTACGATTGTACGCCTTCGGGTCGCAAACGGCGACTCTGCGCTCGCCTGCGCGCGCCTGGCGGCTTTGGCTGGCGCAGTTAAATCCAACGGATGTTACCGATCACGCGAGCGGTCAATCTTCGACCGAGAGGACGTTGATCTTCTCTTTCTTCAGAAGAAAGATATACGCGCCGAGCGATACGATACTGTCGAAGACGTTTCCGAGACCGAACAGGATTGCGATCCCGAAGAGAGAGGGCGTCCAGACGCCCGCAACGTACAGGATGAACGCGCCGCCGTAGAAAATCGAATTGGTGACGATCGACTCAAAGAGCATATAGTTCGTTTTTCCGAGACCGTAGAAAGTCGAATCAAATACGTTCTGGATTGCGAAAAGAACGTAAAACCCGAGAAGAACGAGTACGAGTTCAAACAGTTTATCGACGTCGGAATAGCCGAGGACCGTCGTCATAAACGGTTTCCAGAGCGGGATCGACGCACACCAGAGAAGACAGGTCGCGACGGTGATCGTCATATATCCGAGCGTATTTTTCCGCACCGATTCGCGGTCGGTCCCGACCTCGCGTTTGATCAGTTCGCCAAGTTGCAGGATCGGAAGCAGAAGCCACCCCCAGATAAAGTTATTCGCGACCCAATACGTCCCTTGCTCTCCGACGATATTGACCATGCGCGAGACCATCAGCATATACGCGACGTTCCGCACGAGCGATTCGACGCCCGAGACGCCGCCGATCTTAAAGAAGTCCTTGACCCATCCGAAAGAGATCGGCTCGCGCGAAAAGACGCGTACGCCCTCTTTTGCGAGAAGCAGCACCGTCACCGCGAACAGAAGCAGATTGACGATGATGTTCGTATAGGCGATCCCGTTGATTCCGAGATTCAGCGAGAACGGCAGGGTCGAGGTCATAAAGGTATCGAGCAGAACGCAAAGGACGAGTTTGGCGCCCGTCAGGATATAGACGTACTTGTCTTTGCCGAGCGTCACCAGAGCCACCAGAACGAAGTTGAACAAAAGAGCGAATACGTTCGCAACGCTTTCGATCCGGATGTACTGCGCCGACGCGTCGACGATGCTTGGATCCGCCGCCATCAAACGGAGCAAACCCTTGGCGAAAACAACGATCACCACCGAAAGGACCGCATAAAGACCGGAAGAGATCATAAGCCCCGTTTTGACGCGATTCGTGAACTCTTTTTTATCGTTCAGAACTTGCCCGATAAAAAAGAAGAGGGGAAGGATGATCGCTTCGCTCAGTACTTCGTAGAGCAGGTTGACCCACGACAGCTGACCCGCGATCGAGTAGGACCATTCGCCGGGCAGCTGCCCGATAAAGAAGACGCGCAGCGTCGTGTAGATCGTCGGACAGAGCCCGAGTACCAGAAGCGACGCGAACAGGCGCAGATCGACGTTTTTGAGAGATTTCAGAACTTTTTGCATAGAATACTCCTATCAGTTTTTGAGGATTGGTTGCGGACGGGGGAGACCGCTTCGGGTCTCCCGTCCGGTTTACTTGTTCGGTTTCTCTTCGTCGCGACTCTCGTAATACGCGTCGTTGTTCGGGTTGCATTGATTTGCGTGATTGTCGAGATCGTCCCAATACGCATGATTGTTCGGATTGTTCTGGTTTGCGTAATCGTCGAGTTGTTGTTGCGTATGTGTATACGAAGATACCCCGTGACCGTTACTCATTGCTTTGACCTCCTTTTTCAAGATTAGCGAAAAGGATCAAAAAAACACCTGCAGTCCGCAGGTGCATCAAAAGAAAAAGTATGGGTATTCCTTCTTGACACCATGCGGATAATAAGTGTTGAAAGATACCGTAAGCCGTCACCTCACGGTATTCTTTCCCCTTGCGAATAGGCAAGGTCTTAAAATCACTATTCACTTGCTTCTTTTATAGCATATTTTTCGCAAGATGTCAAGTCCTGCAAAGAAAAAACAACTCGTCATAAGGTGAATTGTCGCACGATTTGTTGACTTTTTCCTCGAAAAGGTGTATCATACAAGGGAAGACGGGCGATAATATTGAAAACCCGTCCCAAAAACAGCCCCTTCTACGGGGGGTGAAAAACCGGGAGGAAAACTATGAATACTTTGCTCAAAAAAGCCCTTGCCGAATGTATCGGCACCTTCGTCCTCGTCTTTGCCGCCTGCGGCGTCGCCGCCGCGACGGGCGGCAACCTCGTCGCGACCGCGCTGACCTTCGGCCTCGTCATCGTGGCGATGGCGTACTCGGTCGGTCGGGTGTCTGGTTGCCACATCAACCCCGCTGTTTCGCTCGGGTGCCTCTTGACCAAGCGGATGAATCTGACCGAGTTTCTCGTCTACGTCGCAAGCCAGATCGTCGGCGGATTTCTCGGCGGCGTGCTCGTTTTCGGTCTCTTTAAGATGGCGGACGTCGCCCTTCTCGGCGACGCGTGCAACTACGTCGTCGGCGGAACGCTGAACGCCGGCGGCATCATTGCCTCGCTGCTCACCGAGATCGTTCTGACCTGCATCTTCGTTTACGTGATCCTGAACGTGACCGACGAGAAAGCCGGCACGTCGAAAAAAGCCGGGATCGTGATCGGTCTGACGCTGACGCTCGTTCACCTGATCGGCATCAACCTGACCGGGACTTCGGTCAACCCCGCCCGCAGCATCGCGACCGCGTTCGCGGCGCTGATCTACAATGGCACGACAGACGCGCTCGCGCAGGTCTGGATGTTCATCATCGCGCCGCTTGCCGGCGCCGCCCTCGCCGCCGTTCTCTACAAGGTTCTGAATACCGAAAAGAACGCCGACTAAAACCTCTTTCGTCTCCGCTGAGCCGCGCGGCAATCCGCCGCGCGGCTTTTTTTGCCGTTGTGCCCGGTTTCGCTTGACTTTCCCCCGCAAGATGGTATAATAGGAACGATAAGGAATCGCCGCGCGCGGCGAAGAAAAGGGGAAAAACGGGATGAAAAACAAACTCGGGATCGCGGCGGCGTGCCTTTCGGGCGTCAGGGAGATCGACGCGCTCGAACTGATCCGCGACGTCGGCTTTGAATCGGTTTTTTCGGAGGATAACGATCCGAAAACCGTCTATGCGATCCGAAAAGAATGCGATCGGCTGGGGCTGGTCTGCGATTCGCTGCACGCGCCGTGGCACGGCGTGAACAATATCTGGCTTGAGGGCGACGCGTGCAAGGCGCTGCTCGACGGGATCTGTCTCTCGATCGACGCCGCCGCCGGCGCCGGGATCCCCGCGATCGTGACCCACGTTTCGTCGGGCTGGTTCCCGCCGAAGATCTCCGAAATCGGCTACGAGCGGTTCGCGGCGCTGGTCGATTACGCCGAAAAGAAAAAGGTGAAACTCGCTTTTGAAAACCTCCGCCGCCTCGGGCATCTCGCGGTCCTGATGGATCTGTACGAGCAGAATCCCTGGGTCGGCTTCTGCTACGACTGCGGGCACGAGCATTGCTACACCGAAACGGTCAATTATCTCGACTTTTACGGCGACCGCCTGCTCGTCACGCACATCCACGACAACTTCGGTCGCGATCACAACGACTATTACGCCGACCCCGATTCTCACCTGATGCCCTTCGACGGCAACCTCGACTACGCCGCGATGATGGCGCGGCTGAACAAAACGAACTATACGGGAAGCCTGACCCTCGAACTCTTCCGCGAGGGCAAGTACGCAGAGACCGGCGACCGCGAGTATCTCGAGATCGCCTTTGAACGGCTGAACCGTATCGTCGCCCTCGGAAACAAGTAAGGAGGAAAGATGGAAACCGCCGTTTGGCTGATCGCGTCTTTGACGCTGCCCGTGATCCTTCTCGGGATCGCCGTCTTCGCGTGGACGCGGAAGACGCCGGTTTGGTTCTACGCGGGGATCCCCGCGCCGGAGGTGACCGACGTCCGCGCCTTCAACCGCGCGAACGGGATCGCCTGGGCGCTCTTCTCGCTCCCGTTCTTTCTGGCGGCGGGGATCGGCGTCGTAAACCGCCTCGCGGCGGGGGCGATCATACTCGCCGGGTGCCTCTTCGGCATCCCGCTGCTGATCTTCGCCTATCACAAGATCTGCAAGAAATACGCAAAACCGAAAGAGTAAAGAAAAGAAAAAGCGGCTCGCCAAACGGCGAGCCGCTTTTCAGTATATTCTTATTCCGGCCAGACGAAGGTGGGATAGAGATCCTTTTCGCCGTTGTCGATGAGAAGATTCTGCCCCGACATTGAACGGTTTTTCAGCGTGAGGAAGAGCACCCAGTCGGCGATCTCGTCGACCGTCGCCCACTTTTTCAGCGGCGTGACCTCCATGATCTTTCCCCAGAGCGCGGGGTCGCGCGTCACGGGATCGTTCGACTCGGTATAAACGCCGCCGGGCGAGATCGCGTTGACCGTCACGCCGCGCGGCGCCAGACGGATCGCAAGGTTTTTCATATAACCGATCACGCCGGCTTTTGAGGCGGCGTAGGCGGGAAACTCCTGCCCCGTGACAGCCGACGCCGACGCGTTGAAAAGGATCGAACGGAGGGCGGGCGAGTCGGCGTATTTCTCGGCGGCGTTCATCGCGCCGACGAGGTTCGTTTCGATATCGTTTTCGCCGTTCTGCGTTCCCGCGTTGACGAAGAGGACCTCGACGCCCCCGATCGCGGGGAGCGACGCGGCGTCGCGCACGTCGGCGACGAAGTGCGCGTAGCGCGGATGAACGATCGACGCGGGAAGAAGATCGATCCCGCAAACGCGGTGTCCCTCCGCAAGGAAACGCTCCGCGACGGCTTTTCCGATCCCGCGCGAAGACCCGGTAATAACGATCTTCATACCAAAACCCCCTTGTTTTCCTCCGAAAGACCGGCACCCTCCCGATGATCGCGGTTCAGATAGGGATCGGCGATCCCCTCACGTTTCCACCGTTGCGCGATCCGGAACCCGAAGGGGGAGAAAACGACCTCGCAGACAAGCTCCGCCCCCGCGCCGAGAAGCGAACAGGTGAAGCATTGCAGAACCGTCCAGGAAAAGCCGTCCCAGAAGATCGGGGCGAAGACCGTAAAGGTCAGGATCGCGAAGATGAAGTTGTCGCAGAATTGCCCGATAAAGGTCGAGACGTAGCAACGGGTAAAGAACGCGAGGCGCCCGTCCGGATCCTTTTTGAAAGTGCGCCCGATCGACCAGTTCAGAACGTTGTTGATGATCGCCGACGAGACGAACGCGACCGTGCTGGAAAGCAGAATGAACCAGGTGCCGCCGACCGTTTCGTTGAACGCCGAGAAATCGTCCGCGGTCGGAATAACGCTCACGATGAAGAAAAAGAGGCAGGCGATCAGATTGACGCCGATCGCGAAGAGCGAGAGTTTCGTCGCCGCCTTCGGCCCGAACGTCTTCGTTACGACGTCCATACATAAAAACGACAGCCAGGACACGAGGATCCCGCCGTCGAGCGCAAGGTACGCCGACTGGTAGATCGTCTTGTTCGCCATAAGGTTCATCATCACGACCGACACCGCGAAAAGCGTCGCGACGGTCGCGGGGATACAGCGAAAGAGAAGCCGCGTATCCGCCCAGTCTGCTTTGATTCTGTTTTTCATTGTTTCTCCTTGGTTTTGATTTGTAAAGCGGAGGATTTAGAGCCCGAACTCCGCTGCTTTGCGCCCCGCGTTTTGCGGCCGCCCGAATAGTATAGCACAAGAGACGGAAAAAAGCAAGCCCCCGGGAGGCGGGCGTGGGGCGCCCGCGCGATATGTTGCGCCGAAGGGCGCAACGCGAGATCCGACGAGCCTCGGCACGCCGCGCGATATGTTCTGCGCGTCCGCGCAAAACGCGATATGCGGCGGGGGACCCCGATGCCCGCTCGTCGAGCCGTGCAAGCACGATTCGGACGGAGCGGCTGCCCCTGCGCCGCGTGGAAGCGACAAAAGAAAAGGCGGGCGTGGGGCGCCCTGTCGATATACGGCGCGGCGTGCCGCGCCGTTCGATATAATTGCCGCGGCGTTTGTCGCGGCAATTTCGATATGTTCCGCGTTCCGCAGAACTCGATATATCGCCCGCCGAGCGTTCGGCGGGCGATAAGAGAGATGACCAAAAGCAAAGGAGGCGAAAGCAATCGCGTTTTTGAAACCGCAAAACGGCGGAAGGTGCGGGCGCAGGCGCGGTTGAACTTCGGTTGTGCGTAAGGTTTTCTTTACAAAGCGCGCGTCGGATGCAAAAACGGGGCAGTTTTTTCTTTGCCGCGATTATTTTTTTGATTTTTTCTTTCTTTTTTGGTATAATATATTCATCCCCGGGGCATACTAATGACAGGAAAGGAGTGACAGCAATGGAAAGGATCACACAAGAGCAGATCCGTGCGTTCGGGGAATATCTTTCGGGGGAGGAGAAGTCGAGTGCGACGCTCTCGCGCTATCTGCACGACGCCGAACGGTTTGCAGAATACGCTTCGGGCGCGCCGATCACGCGCGAAACCGTCCTCGCCTATAAGGCGGCGCTGCTTG
>Ga0310696_10000722_pt1 | contig 49598 bp, 33 predicted proteins | sample AusTroGonzalo_MG_4_FD_203885 | JGI IMG/M metagenome (GOLD analysis project Ga0310696, IMG submission 203885) | Bovine rumen microbial communities from tropical cattle in Woodstock, Queensland, Australia - Gonzalo_02 (v2) (version 2) | ecosystem: Host-associated > Mammals > Digestive system >...
TTTCGAGATCACAACAGACCCCGTAGCATTCTCCGCTGTCAGCGAAGCTCTCGAAGGCAAAGGCTACGTTCTTGCCGAAGCTGAGATTAAGATGGTTCCGCAGACCACTACTCACCTCGATGACGAGAAGCAGATTGAACAGATTGGAAAGCTTCTTGACGGCCTTGACGAGAACGACGACGTAATCGACGTATTCCACAGCTGGGATGAGGAAGAATAATTCTTTACCGCTGATATAAAAGGATGAAACCGCGCAAGCTTAGGATTATAGAAGGCTTGCGCGGTTTTGTTTACCTTAAGAGGCATCAAAAAACCTCGCCGTCAAAAGCGAGGTCTTTTTGATGGAGCCTCTAATCAGATTCGAACTGATGACCTCATCCTTACCATGGATGCGCTCTACCTACTGAGCTATGGAGGCAAATATTGGAGCGGGTAAGGGGAATCGAACCCCCATGGTCAGCTTGGGAAGCTGATGTTCTGCCACTGAACTATACCCGCAGTGGTTTGATTTTACCGCGGCTGGTGTTTCAGCGCGGATTAGAGTATACCATATTGAAATTGCCAATGCAAGAGGTTTTTGAATGAGTTTTTGAAGGACATTGGCGTGCTTTTGTGGTATAATCGTAAATGTCACAGCAGGGCCGCCCTTGATACGGCCGCAGTTTACTCAAAAATCGAAGTTTTTGGAAAACAAGGAGAATAACATGAAAGATCTTTGCGTGAAATCTGTTCTTGCAGGGCTTCTTATAGGCTTTGCGGGAGTTTTGTACCTTCAGGCGGTCGCGCTCATTCCGGACAAAACAGCGGGAGTCATTGCCGGCGCCGTTCTTTTCAGCCTCGGCCTCCTCTCGGTCATAGTCTTCAAAACAAACCTTTTTACCGGAAAAGTAGGCTATATCAACTCGTTCAAAACGTTTTGGCAGGGGCTCATAATGCTGGCTCTCAATCTGCTTGCCGCGTTCGCGCTCGGCCTTCTCTTCAAGCTCTGCATCGGCGAGTCAGGCGCACTTATCTCAAGATTTGCCAAAGACTGGTACAGGATTTTATTTGACAGCGTCATCTGCGGCATGTGCGTTTTCCTTTCGGTCGACCTTTACAGAAGGACCTCGAACATATTCACGATTATTCTCCCGGTTGTCGCGTTCATACTGACCGGCGGCGAGCACTGCATCGCGTTTGCGTTCTACATCGGCTCAGCACCGTTTACAAACCTTCCTGAGTCGCTTCTTAAGCTTCTCATCATGATCATCGGCAACAGCGCCGGCGCCCTCCTCCTGAGACTCCTCAGCTACCACCTTATCGACAAGCCGAAGGAATCAGCCTGAAAGCGCCCGGTAAATAACACAAGCGGGAGCCTGCTTCGGTTCCCGCTTTTTTTGTACCAATGTAACTCTGCCGCCAATGCATCACGACGTGTAGCTTGTGATCTTGAGCCCGTTTAAGAAGTGCTTGTTGTCCTCTGTCTTGGCGATGTTGTTTATAACCGCTTCGGTGATGTCCTTGGCGTTGTTGACGTTCGAGAACGACCTTCTCAGCGCGTAAATCTTGTCGAGTGCGTTTCTCGGAAGGAGGAGTTCCTCTTTTCTCGTGCCTGAGAGCGTGATGTCGATGCTCGGGAAGATTCTTCTTTCGGCAAGCGAGCGGTCAAGGTGAAGCTCCATGTTGCCGGTGCCCTTGAATTCCTCGTAGATGACATCGTCAAGTCGGCTGCCCGTGTCGACAAGGGCCGTCGCGATAATCGTAAGGCTTCCGCCGCCCTTGATGTTTCTTGCTGCGCCGAAGAACTTCTTCGGTTTGTAAAGAGCCGCGGGATCGAGACCGCCGGAGAGCGACCTTCCCGAAGGTGTGACCTCCTGGTTGTAGGCTCTTGCAAGTCTTGTGATACTGTCCATGAGGATGACAACGTCCTCGCCCATTTCGACAAGGCGCTCCGCATGCTCAAGGCAGAACTCTGACACGGCAATGTGACGCGACGTCATTTCGTCAAACGTCGATGCAACCACCATCGCCTGCACGGACTCTTTGATGTCCGTGACTTCCTCGGGGCGCTCGTCAATGAGAAGCATGATGAGGTGAACGTCGGGATAGTTGCGGATGAGCGCATTGGCGATAGTCTTAAGGAGGACCGTCTTACCTGCTTTCGGAGGCGAAACGATGAGTCCGCGCTGGCCTTTACCGATCGGCGAGAACAGGTCAATGATTCTCGTCGCGTACTCATCCCTCGTCGTCTCAAGCACGAGCTGCTCATCGGGGTACGTGGGAGTGAGGCTTTCAAACGTGGGTCTTTGGCCTACGTTTTCGGAAATTATCCCGTTGATTTCAAGCACGCATGTGAGCGCGAACTGTGCGTTGAATTCCTTTGACTGGGCCCGTGCCTTGCCGGTGATCATGTCGCCGGTTCTGAGCTGGTGGCGCCTGATGAGGGGCGGTGCGACGAAAATATCCTTGGCGCCCGGGTAGAGAGTTTCGGCTCTTAAGAAGCCGTAGCCGTTCTGGTTGATTTCAAGAATTCCGTAGCAGTCAAACTCCTTCTCCTCTTCAGGCCTGGGAGCGGGCTCGCGAACCTCGGTCTCAACGTTTTCCGGAGGAAACTCGTCGCGTTCAAGCGCCCTTGCCGATTCATCCCTGGGAATATCCCTGAAAGAAGGCCTCGGCGGGAATTCGTCGTTAAGCTCCATCTGGCGTTCCTGGAGAGTCTTCGGGAACTCAACCTCGCGGCGAACGAACTGTTCGGAAGTTCTCTGCTTTTCGGCCATCATCCTCTGGCTCGCCACGTATTCGCGGTCAAGGAGGTATCTTCTGTCAATCTGAGACCTCTGATCGAACGGTCTCTGCTGAGCCATGCGCTGCTGGGCGGGCGTCATGCGTTTATCCGTAAACTGCTGACTGCCGTACTGGCCGTAACCGGGTTTGCGGTCGTAGCCTTGCGTGAAATCACGGCTGAATGCCTGGTCTGCTTTCTGAGGCGTCCTGTAGGTCGGTCTGAAGGCTGGTATCGTCGCCCTCTTTGACGTATCTCTCGGCGTATCCGCAGGCTTCTGCTCTTCCTGAGCGGGAGCAGGCGTTGCCGCAGAAACAGGGGGAATATTAACAACTCCCTGGGGCCTTCTGCCGCGCCTTACTTTCGGCTTCTCGGGTTCAGAGGCTTCGCTGCTTATTTCTTCTGCAACTGCGATTTTTTTCTTGTTAACGGAGCCCTTCGGCCTTCCGCGCTTTTTCTTTTCGCCCTCGGGCGCAGGTGCTGCACCGGACGTTGCTGCGTCAGAAGGAGCTGCATCAGCGGGCTGCGTGCCCTGTTCCGGCGTGCCTGCGGAAAGCAAAGCTTCCAAAACCTCTCCTTTTTTCATTGCGGCTGCGTCGATTCCGATGGCGGATGCAATTGCCCTCAGATCTTTGACAGACATTTTTTTCAAATCGTCTTCTGATTTCATTTTATAATTTAACTCCTTTAATTCTCGGGTTTTCTTTTTTAGTTCTCGGGATTTAAGATTTTTTGATTTGCGGAGCGCATTGGCGATTTCATGCCGCCAATATCCTCGCCGCGTTTTTTGAGATTTTGGAAACGCTTTTTGAAAGACTTGATAAATAATAACCGGCTTTATTTACTGTATTATATTGAAACGATGAAAATGGTTTTCCGGCAGTGCCCCGGACCCTTGACCGGGCCCGGGGACTTGGTTATTAATTATTGTTCTTCTTCGCTGTAGAGCGTTATCAGTTTCTGGAGGTGAGCGTAACGGTCTGTCGAATTCTCTTCTGCTTCTGCGAAGAGTTTCTCTGCTCTGTCGGGGAATTCCCTTGTGAGTCTTGAGTAACGCGCCTCGTTCATAATGAACTCTCTGTAGCTTGCGGAAGCTTCCTTGGAATCTACGCTGAACGGATTCTTCTTCTGAGCCTTGAGCGCAGGGTTGAATCTGAAGAGGTTCCAGTATCCGCAGTCAACTGCTTTCTTCATCTCAGCCTGGCAGTTTGTCATGCCGCCCTTAATCGAGTGCATCTCGCAGGGAGCGTAGCCGATGATGAGTGAAGGTCCGTGGTAAGCTTCAGCTTCTGTGATAGCTTTGATTGTCTGGTTCATATCTGCGCCCATAGCGATCTGTGCGACGTAGATGTAGCCGTAAGACATTGCGATCTCGGCAAGGGACTTCTTAGCGATGGCCTTACCTGCAGCAGCGAACTGTGCAACCTGACCGATCTGCGAAGCCTTTGAAGCCTGGCCGCCTGTATTTGAGTAAACCTCGGTATCGAATACCATGATGTTTACGTCTTCACCGGAAGCGAGCACGTGGTCGACACCGCCAAAGCCAATGTCATAAGCCCATCCGTCGCCGCCGAAGATCCAGACTGACTTCTTGGAGAGGTAATCCTTCTCGGCAAGAATCTCTTTTGCTCTGTCGCATCCGCATGCTTCGAGAGCAGCTACCATCTCTTTTGTTGCGGCTGCGTTTGCATTGCCGTCTTCGAGAGTGTTGAGGTATCTGTCAACAGCGATCTTAACGTCCTCTTTCTCTGCAACTTCGCGGAGGGCTCTTACCTTGGCGATAAGTCTCTCGCGGATTGCTTTCTGACCGAGGTACATTCCGAGACCGTGCTCAGCGTTGTCTTCGAACAGTGAGTTAGCCCATGCAGGACCCTTGCCCTCTGCTGTAGTCGTGTAAGGCGATGTAGCTGCGGGGCCGCCCCAGATTGAGGAGCATCCTGTTGCATTGGAGATATACATTCTGTCGCCGAAGAGCTGAGTGATGAGTCTTGCGTAAGAAGTCTCTGCGCATCCTGCACATGAGCCGGAGAATTCAAGCAGCGGCTTTCTGAACTGGCTGGAGATGACATTTGTACCGCAAATTTCGGGCTTTTCGGAAACTTTTGCTACGCAGTAGTCGAATACTTTCTGCTGGTCGATAGCGGCTTCCATCGGAACCATCTTGAGCGACTTGGTCGGGCAGACGCCAATGCAGACGCCGCAGCCCATACAGTCGAGCGGTGAAACGGCAAGAGTGTAAGTGTAGTCTGTCTTCACAACCGGCTTCGGAGCCTTCTTGAGGTTCTCGGGAGCGCCTGCGAGTTCTTCAGCATTGAGTGCGAACGGTCTGATAGTTGCGTGCGGGCAGACAAATGCGCATCTGTTGCACTTTGCACATGTCTCTGCTGTCCACTCGGGAACCATAACGGCAACGCCTCTCTTCTCGAAAGCGGAAGCGCCCTGGCAGAACGTACCGTCTGCATAATCGTTGAAAGCGGATACCGGGAGGCTGTCGCCGTCCATTCTCGAAACGGGATCGAGAACTTCAGCAACCATCTTCTCAAGAGCCGTGCTCTCGTCAGCTGTCTTCTTGGAATTGTCGGGAACGATCTTCTTCCAGTCTGCGGGAACTCTGACCTTCTTGAAAGCCGTAACACCGGCGTCAATGGCCTTGTAGTTCATGTCTACAATGTCCTGGCCCTTCTTCGAGTAGGACTTGTAAGCTGCCTTCTTCATGTAGTCAACCGCTTCTTCGATAGGCATTACGTTTGCGAGTGCGAAGAATGAAGCCTGGAGAATGGTGTTGGTGCGCTTGCCCATACCGATCTTTCTCGCGAGGTCAATAGCGTTAACCGTGTAGAGGCGGATCTTGTTCTTTGCGATGTATGCTTTAGCGTCATCGGAGAGATGATGCTCGAGCTCTTTTGCTGTCCACTGGCAGTTGATGAGGAACACACCGCCGGGCTTAACGTCGTTGACCATCTTGTAGCCCTTGGTTACGTATGAGGGGTTGTGGCAAGCGACGAAGTCAGCCTTGTTGATGTAGTAAGGACTCTTGATCGGCTTATCGCCAAAGCGCAGGTGGGAGATTGTCACGCCGCCCGTCTTCTTTGAGTCATACTGGAAGTAAGCCTGAACGTACTTGTCTGTGTGGTCGCCGATAATCTTGATCGAGTTCTTGTTGGCACCGACCGTTCCGTCACCGCCAAGGCCCCAGAACTTGCACTCGATCGTGCCTGCAGCTGCTGTGTTCGGAGCTGCCTTCTCGGGGAGTGAGAGGTAAGTAACGTCGTCGTTGATACCGATTGTGAAGTGCTTCTTCGGAGCTTTCTTTGCGAGTTCTTCGTAAACTGCGAAGATGCTGGAAGGCGGAGTGTCTTTTGAACCGAGACCGTAGCGGCCGCCGATGACAGTTGCTTTTCTGCCCTGTGCTTCGAGAGCTGCGACAACATCGAGGTAAAGAGGTTCGCCGAGAGCGCCGGGCTCTTTTGTTCTGTCGAGAACTGCAATCTTCTTTGCTGTTGCGGGGATGGCTTCAACAAGCTTCTCTGCGGAGAAAGGACGGTAGAGACGAACTTTAACGAGTCCGACTTTCTTTCCTTTAGCTGTGAGGTAGTCGATGACTTCTTCGGCAACGTCGCAGATGGAACCCATTGCGATGATGACCTTGTCGGCATCGGGAGCTCCGTAGTAGTTGAAGAGCTTGTAGTCTGTGCCGAGCTTGGCGTTAATCTTACCCATGTACTCTTCAACGATTCCGGGAACCGCGTCGTAGTACTTGTTGCAGGCTTCTCTGTGCTGGAAGAAGATGTCTCCGTTTTCGTGAGAACCGCGCATTACGGGGTGCTCAGGATTGAGAGCTCTCTTGCGGAACGCATCAACTGCGTCCATGTCGCACATTTCTTTGAGGTCGTCATAATTCCAGACGTCGATTTTCTGAATTTCGTGTGAAGTGCGGAATCCGTCGAAGAAGTTGAGGAACGGAACTCTTCCCTTGATAGCCGCGAGGTGAGCAACAGGAGCGAGGTCCATTACTTCCTGCGGGTTGGTCTCTGCGAGCATTGCGAAGCCGGTCTGGCGGCATGCATATACGTCAGAGTGGTCGCCGAAAATGTTGAGAGCGTGTGACGCTACGCATCTTGCGGAGACGTGGAAGACTGCCGGAAGAAGTTCGCCGGCAATTTTATACATGTTGGGTATCATCAGGAGAAGACCCTGGGACGCTGTATATGTCGTAGTGAGAGCACCGGATCCGAGGGAGCCGTGTACTGTACCGGCGGCACCGGCTTCAGACTGCATCTCGATTACTTTAACATTGCTGCCAAAAATGTTTTTCAAACCCTGAGCCGACCATTGATCAACGTAGTCTGCCATCGGGCTTGAAGGTGTAATCGGGTAAATTCCGGCAACTTCCGTAAACGCATAAGAGACATGCGCGGCGGCTTGGTTACCGTCCATCGATTTCTTTTCTCTTGCCATAAAAGTGATAACCTCCTTAAGGTTTATATCCTAACGAAGTATAAAACTTCGAGTGAAATTTGTCAACCGAAAACGAGCCTCTAAAGCCTTGAAAACTCCTGCTTTTTTTCGATTGTTTTTCCTAAATTATCCGCTTTCCGTCCGCCGCGGTTTCGACAATCTGCTTCATCTTCCTGCTCACCGCAGAACCGCTCAGCTGAGGCGTCAAAAGCGCCCCGAGTTCGGTGTGCGTGGCCTCAGGATTGGCGATTCTGAAACCGGCAATATCCCGCAGATCATCGGGAAGAGAGTAAAACGCCCCGCTCTTCTTGAGGGCCTGTATCGCGGAAAGTTCGCGTTCCGCGCAGCGCCGCACCTTGTCGATATTGGCAAGGTCACAGTTCATGACCCTGTTGACGTTGTTTGAGACCTCGCGGTCTGTCTTGGCGACCTGAAACTTTATCGCCTCGCCCGCGGCTCCCGTCACCGTGAGAAAGTCGCTCACGCCCTCGGCGCTCTTTATGTAGCAGACGAATCTGTTTCTGCGCTTCGAAACGCCGCTCCTTATCGAGAACGACTCAAGAAGCCTTTTGCAGCAGTTCCCGCCCTCCTCGCTGTCGAAATAAATCTCGATGTAGCACTTCGGATTGTCGGGTGAAGAAACGGTACCGAAAGCGGAGAACATTGCCCTCAGCGCGGCCGCCCTGCAGCAGTCGTCCTTGAGATGTCTGTCAAGTTCCGGAATACCGAAACCGCCAAGCTCATCATAAAGCTCTCTGAGGTAAAACGGTCTTATGCCCGTGAGATAAAAATCATTCTTTCCGGAAGCACCTGAGGACGAAAGATCGATGCCTGTCTGAGGAATATCTATCACGGCTTTGGCGCACATTTCGGGGCTGAGAAGCTTGAACGCGATGAACCTTATGCGCGAGAAGACGTCCTCGTTTTTTACGTAAGCTACCGTGTTTTCGTCAATTGCTTTAAGCTCTTTCAGACTGTTCTTACCGCAGACTGCCGCAGAAAGCACGAAGAGCTCCGTGAGCCTGCAGCATCTCTTTTTGAGGTCTGACCAGAGGAGTATTTTTCTGACGTTTTCGGTGTATGACATCGGCGGTGTTTACGTTGCGGTTTATCGTTACAGCTTGTCGTTAAAGTTTTATTCCAGAACCGTGAGCTCGTGCATCGCCCTCGTCGCGGCAGTGTAGAACATGTTTGTTCCTAATTTTGCGTCGCTTTCGACCATGCTGCCGCCGACGTTGAGGAGGAGCACGGAGTCAAACTCGAGGCCCTTTGCGAGGTAGACCGGCATGAACGAAATCTTTCCGCGCGGAAGATCCGCCGGAATATCGGCAAGCTCAAGAAGCCTCTTGCTCTCGGAGTTTGAAGCGGTCACGACGCAGCACCTTGCGTAGTCGGACTCAGCGGCTTTTTTGAGCCACTTGTTAAGCTCGAGGACGGTATTGGCGTCAGTGTCGCCCTCCGCGGAAGAAACGTTTATAACAACCGGCTCGGAGCCGTCTCTTACGCAGGAAATCTCGTTCTGTCTGCCGGTTCTTGCCTTGGCGAATTCGGAAATCTGCTTCGTGGAGCGGTAGTTGACGTTGAGCTCGTACTTTTTGAAGTTCTTGCCCTTGAAGGTCGTCTTGATGAGTTCGGCGTAGTCGTCGGAGTTTGCGAAAACGTTCTGGGCAATGTCGCCCGCAAAGAGCATGTTCGCCCTGTCGTAGCGCTCCTTGATGATGGAAAGCATGACCGGTGAGAGGTCCTGGGCCTCGTCGCAGAACAGGTAGAAGACATTGGCGTCTTCGGAGGGATCACTGATCTTCAGCGAGAGATATGCGACCGCGACCGCGTCCTCGAACGTGAGAACCGGTGTGTTGTAATCGTCGAATTTTGCGATAATATCGGCAAATTCAGGCCCGAGGCTCTCGGCGAAGCCCTTGTCGGTGTAAAGGCCCCTGTAAATGGTCTCCTCCGTGGTTGACTGAACCATAGCCTCAATTGACGAACGGATCTGTTTGATTGCTTCCTCGTCGAGAATGTGGTTCTTGGTGATGATGATATCGCCAAGGGAATTCAGCCTCGAAGCGACCGGAAGACCCGAAAGCTCCACGTTGAAAAGGAAGTCGAGGTCCTCTGACCTTATCTTGTACTCCTTGGCGCCGCCCGAATCGCCTGTCTGGTAGATGATGTCGGCAGCTTTGAAGCAGTGCGACTCGTAGTAGACGATGTACTTGTTGAGAAGGTCGAGGAACCTTGCGCTGTTCTTGAACTTGACGGCTTCAACGAGCTTTCCGTCCTCATCGGCAAGCATTCTCTCGATCGAGTTTTCACGCTCGGAATACTTGATGCAGCCGTCGAGGATGTCCCTTATAAACTGCTCCTGCGTCATCGAGACGACGTTGTCCTCGCCAAGGTCCGGAAGTATGTGCGAAATGTATGCTGAGAACGAGCTGTTCGGCGAGAGCACGACAATGTCGCGGCCCGCGATGCGGTCCCTCAGCGAATACATGATGTAAGCGATCTTGTGCATCGCGACGGAAGACTTTCCGCTGCCCGCGCATCCGGCAATGACGTGCACGCCGTCAATCATGTCTCTTATAATCTTGTTTTGGTCCTTCTGGAGCGACGAGGCTATGACTTTCAGCCTGTCAGACGCGTTCTCGGCAAGAATCTCCCTCAGAAACTCGTCGTCAGACGGCATATTTATATTCTGCGCCGTTGTGAGCACGCCGTCGGTCCAGCCGAAGCGCCTCTTCTGCGTAAGAAGACCCTTCTTTTCGCCTACCTTGGCGGTATAGCTCGCCTCTCCGGGCTCGCTCTCGTAGTAAAGAGAACTCACCGGGGCGCGCCAGTCGATGATGACGGGAAGGTAGTCGTTGAACAGAGAATAGATGCCTATGTAGTACACCTTTTCCCTGCCGCTGTCGTTAAAGATAACCTTTCCGAAGTAAGGCGCCGCAAGCTGTTTTGAAAGCTTTCTCAGATTCTGCTGAGACTTGTCATATTTGGTGAGGTTTGAGTGTTCGAACTGGAGCCAGTCGTTTCTCTCGTCTGCGTGCATTTCGCGGAAGAAGTCGATAAAGTACTGCCTGTCGCGGAGCACGTCCTCTTTCTGGGAATCGATCGTCTCGGCCATCGATTTCATCTGGCTGAGTATGACGGACACGATTTCCTCTGAATGAGAAACTTCCGAATCAAATTCCTCTTTTGTAAGTCTTGTTTTCTCGGACATATAATTCTCCCTCCGAAGTCAAGCCCCGGTTATAACGAGCCTGCCGTCTTCCGCATTGACAAATACAGTCTTCACGCCGTCAAGCTCTCCTTTGAGCGTCTTCTCGGCAAGGTCATCCTCAATGTTCTTCTGGATATACCTTCTGAGCGGTCTCGCTCCGTATTCTTCTTCGTAGCCGTTCTTAACGATAAGGTCAATCGCCTCATCCGAAACGGAAAGCTTCATTCCGTGGCTCTCGCACTGCGCGTTTACTTCTGAAAGCATGAGTTTCGTGATTGAAACGAGCGAATCGTGCGTGAGCGAGTCAAACAGCACAATCTCATCGATTCTGTTGAGAAACTCGGGTCTGAAAACCTTCTTAAGAGCATTCTCGGCGGCTTTCTGGGCATCGCCAACGGCATCATTGGCGCCGAATCCGAGCGACACGCCGTTCTGCTTTCCGTACGCATTGGTGGTAAGAATGATGACCGTGTTTTCGAAGTTCACCACCCTGCCCTGGCTGTCCGTGAGCCTTCCGTCGTCGAGTATCTGGAGGAGCATGTTGAAAACGTCGGGATGCGCCTTTTCGATCTCGTCAAAGAGGATCACTGAGTACGGATGTCTGCGCACTTTCTCGGTGAGCTGGCCCGCCTCGTCATATCCGACGTATCCGGGAGGTGCTCCGATGAGTTTTGCCACGGTGTGCTTTTCCATGTACTCCGACATGTCGAGTCTGATCATGGACTCAGTCGTGCCGAATAGAAGTATCGAAAGCTGCTTTACAAGCTCGGTCTTTCCGACGCCCGTAGGTCCCGCAAAGATGAACGACGAAGGCTTGAAGCGCTTTCTGAAGCCGGAGCGGTTTCTTCTGATGGCCCTTGCGACGCATGAGACCGCCCTGTCCTGACCTATGACGTGCTGCTTGAGTTCGTCTTCGAGCTTCAGGAGCCTTTCGGCCTCTTCCGCGCTTATCATCTGGACGGGGATGCCTGTCCAGGTCTCGATTACCTTGGCGACGTCCTCGTAGGTGACCGCAACGCGGCTGTTTTTGTCAAGTTCCTCGATTTCGGCGTTGAGCTTGGCGATTTCGACAGACTTGTCGGCTCTTCTTCTGTAGAGCTCGGTCTCGGCGTCGTCGACCACCGTCGCGTTCTCGCCGTCCTGCTGCTGAACGACTGCAGGTTTTGACTGGGACTCGGCAATCTCGGAATCGATTTTTTTAATCTCTTCCTCGACCTTGGCGATTTCGGTTTTCTTGCCGAAAATGATCTCCGGAACCTTGTTTCTGAGGTTTGCCCTTGAGCACGCCTCATCGAAAACGTCGATTGCCTTGTCGGGCAGGAACCTGTCGCTGATGTATCTTGCGGAAAGCCGCACGCAGTCGGTGAGAAGCTCGTCGGAAATCGTCACGAGGTGGTATTCCTCATAGGTGCTGCGGAGGCCTTTGAGAATCTCCACGGTGTCCTCAATCGTAGGTTCCTCGACCATGACGGGCTGGAAACGCCTCTCGAGCGCGCCGTCCTTTTCAATGTATTTTCTGTACTCCTTAAGGGTGGTGGTTCCGATGACCTGTATCTCGCCCCTTGAAAGAGCCGGTTTCAGTATGTTTGCGGCGTTGAGCGAGCCCTCAGCCTCTCCCGCGCCGATGATGTTGTGGAGCTCATCGATCACAAGGATAATGTTCCCGGCTTTTTTGACCTCGTCAATCGTGCCCTTCATGCGGCTCTCAAACTGGCCTCTGAACTGTGTGCCTGCAACGAGCGCCGTGAGGTCAAGCATGATAACAACCTTGTTCTGAAGTCCGAACGGGACCTCTTTCTTCACAATCCTCTGCGCAAGTCCCTCAGCGATGGCAGTCTTTCCGACGCCGGGCTCGCCGATGAGAGCCGGATTGTTCTTGGTTCTCCTGTTGAGAATCTGGATGACCCTGTCCGTCTCGCGGTCTCTTCCGACAACCCTGTCAAGAAGATTGTTCCTCGCCTTTTCGTTGAGGTCGATACCGTAGTTCGAAAGGAATTTGTATTTCTTAATATCAAAGACGCCCGCGTTTTCGGAATTCTTTTTGTCGCCTTGGCGGCTGTTTCCGCGGTTATCCTGCCCGTTTGAAGGCGCAACCTCGTTATTCTGGTTCCCAAACATCATGTTTTTAGCGTCTCTGAAAAGTCTGTTTATGTTAGGCGTGTTCGTTGCGGATTTTTTGCTCTCCGCGTCCTTGTCGTCAACGTCTCCTTCGCCTTCATTTTCGACATCGCCAATGTTCTCCGGGTCGCCCTCGCCGCCCTCCTGCTGTCCGAGCAGGGAGCCAAGGCCCTCGGGAAGACCGCTTTCCTCAATCTCGCCGATCATCGAATCGATGTCGTCCGAGACATTGTCAATGTTGTCCTCTGTGATGCCGAATTTGTCCATGAAGTCCTTTATCTGAGGAAGTCCGAGCTTATAGGCGCACGAAAGGCAGACCTTCTTTGTCTCGCCCGGTTTTCCCGACGGGTCCATCTGCGACACGAACACAGTAGGTCTTCTTTTCTTGCATATTGCGCAAAGTTCCTGTTCTTTTCCCATATATGTCACTCTCCCGTTTGATAAGAAATGCGGGTCAGCTTCTTATGCAAAACATCTTAAAATAGGATAATTTTGATAATGAGCGCAGCACCTGCGTCCTCCGAAATCAGGAAATATTCTTATCATATTTCCACTGAAATGTCAATGTTTGAACATCTCTTTAAGTTTTTTTAAACCCGCTCATTCTCCGCTGTTTTGCGGCAGAACTTTTTTGAGATATTCGCCCGTGTAGGATGCACCGTTTCCGGCAACCTCCTCCGGTGTGCCCTTGGCGATAATCGTGCCTCCCCTGTCGCCTCCCTCGGGGCCGAGGTCGATGATGTAGTCGGCCGATTTTATTACGTCAAGGTTGTGCTCGATGACAAGCACCGTGTTGCCCCCGTCGGTGAGCCTCTGGAGAATCTCGATGAGCCTCTTCACGTCGTCGGTGTGAAGGCCCGTGGTTGGCTCGTCAAGTATGTAAAACGTCCTTCCGGTCGCTCTCTTTGAAAGCTCTGTCGCAATCTTCACCCTCTGCGCCTCGCCTCCGGAGAGAAGCGTTGACGGCTGACCGAGTTTGAGATAGCCGAGGCCTACGTCGTTCATAGTGTTGATCTTGGCGGCAATTCTCGGAATGTCGGCAAAGAAGACCGCGGCCTCCTCGATGGTCATGTCGAGCACCTCCGCAATGTTCTTGCCCTTGTAGTGAACGCTTAGCGTCTCGCGGTTGTACCTCGCGCCTCCGCAGACCTCACACGGAACCGAGATGTCCGGAAGGAAATGCATCGGTATCTTGAGGATTCCGTCGCCGGAGCAGGCCTCGCACCTGCCGCCCTTAACGTTAAAGCTGAACCTGCCGTTTTTGTAGCCCTTTGCCCTGCTCTCGGGGGTCATCGCGAAGAGTTCCCTGATGAGGTCGAAGGCGCCGGTGTACGTTGCGGGGTTTGACCTTGGCGTCTTTCCGATCGGCGACTGGTCGATTACGACCGCCTTGTTGAGGTTTTCGAGGCCCTCCATGGAGTCGTACTCGCGCGTTTTGGGCCTTGCGCCGTTGAGTTCGCTCTGGAGTGAATCCGCGATGATCATGTTGACAAGTGAGCTCTTGCCGCTGCCGCTGACGCCCGTGACGCACGTGAAAACGCCGAGAGGGATGTCAACGTCAATGTTTTTCAGGTTGTTCTGACGCGCGCCCTTAATCTTAAGGTATGCGCCCGAACTCTTTCTTCTGATTTTCGGAACGGGTATCGAAAGCTTTCCGGAGAGGTATTTCCCCGTGAGCGAATCGTCGCACTTCATGATTTCCCCGGGTGTTCCCGCAAAGACTATTTTGCCGCCAAGGGATCCCGCGCCCGGTCCTATGTCTATGATATAGTCCGACTCCCTCATCGTATCCTCGTCATGTTCGACGACTATTAGAGTGTTTCCGAGGTCGCGCAGCCTCTTCAGCGTCTCGATCAGCTTTCCGTTGTCCCTCTGGTGCAGGCCTATGGACGGCTCGTCGAGTATGTATATGACGCCCGTGAGACCCGAACCGATCTGCGTCGCAAGCCTTATTCTCTGCGACTCGCCGCCCGAAAGCGTTCCGCTCGTTCTTGAGAGCGTGATGTAGTCAAGTCCGACTGCCTTTAAAAAGCCCAGCCTTGCCTTAATCTCTTTCATGATGGGTGCCGCGACAGGCGCCTTCATACCGTCAAATTCAACGCCCTCAAAGAAAGTGAGCGATTTTTCAACAGACTTATCGCAGAGCGATGCGATGTCGATTCCGCCGATTCTGAACGCGAGGCTCTCTTTTTTCAGCCTCTTTCCGCCGCACATCTCGCACGGTCTTGACTTCATAAAGGACTCGTAATGCGTCCTCATCATCTCGCTCTTGGTTTCAGCATATCTGTTCTTAAGCGAAGGCATGACGCCCCAGAACGCATGTCTGTAGGTGTTCCCGTCGTAGTGGAACGTAACCTTCTCGCCGTCGGTACCTTCCATAATGATGCGCCTTGCAGGCTCCGGAATGTTCTTCCACGGTGTGTAAAGCGAAAAGCCGTACTCGTCGCCGAGGCCCTGCATTTTTGCGGCAAAATACGAATCGGAGCAGTTAAAGCCCATCGGCTTGATGCAGCCCTCCGCAAGCGAAAGGTTCCAGTCCGGCACGACAAGGTCCTCTGAGAACTCTGTGATAACGCCAAGGCCCGTGCACGCGGGGCATGCGCCGAAAGGATTGTTGAACGAGAAAAGCCTTGGCGTCGCCTCGGGTATGCTTATGCCGCAGTCGGGGCAAGCGTAGTCGCTGCTGATGAGGACCGCCTCGCCCTCCTGAGGAATGAGTTTGAGAAGACCCTTGGCGAGTCCCGTGGCGACCTCTATGGAGTCCGCGATGCGCCTCTCCGCGCCTTTTTTTACGACAATTCTGTCAACGATCACGTCGATGTCGTGCTTCCTGTTCTTGTCAAGGGCAATCTCCTCGCCGAGGTCGTAGAGTATGCCGTCAACGGTAACCCTCGCAAATCCGCTCTTCCTGTAGCCCTCAAGCTGAGCCCTGTACTCGCCTTTCCTTCCGCGAACGACAGGAGCCGCAATCATGAGCTTCGTGCCCTCGTCATACCTCATCACTGTATCGACCATCTGGTCAACGGTCTGCGCGGTTATCTTCTTGCCGCAGTTTGGGCAGTGCGCGTCGCCGCACCTTGCGTACAAAAGTCTGAGATAGTCATATATCTCCGTAACGGTTCCGACCGTGGATCTCGGGTTCTTCGAAGTCGTCTTCTGGTCGATGGCAATCGCCGGAGAAAGACCGTCAATACTGTCAATATCAGGCCTCTCCATCTGTCCGAGGAACATTCTGGCATACGAAGAAAGGCTCTCGATGTAGCGCCTCTGTCCCTCCGCATAAACGGTGTCAAACGCAAGAGAACTCTTTCCCGATCCGCTGACGCCCGTAAACACGACAAGCTTGTCCCTCGGTATCCTGACGTCAATATTCTTGAGGTTGTTCTCCCTCGCCCCTCTTATTACAATTTCGTCCTGCATATCTTAACCTGTGATCTTTATTAACACGCCAATGCGCTTCCGCGCCCGCGCACCTGTTTCAAAGTCGTTATAACCCTGCCGCCTTTTTGAAGTCCTTCAGGCAGTCCCTTGCCCTTGCCGCAAGCTCAAACTCCATCTCCGCCGCGTAGGACATCATTACGTCTCTCAGCATCTCGACGCACACCTCAGGCGGCAGCGAGTCGTTGATGGAAGGAAGCAGCTTTGCCGCGTTTGCGTAAACGTCCTGCAGCGTTTTGACCGCGTCCTGCCTCTTGCCGGACGGCATGCCGCGGCTCCCTTTTGGAAGCCTTCTTTCGGACGGGTCGTCTGAGGTTGCCGACTCGATGATTTTGGCGACATTCTTTTTGATCGTCTGCGGGGTGATTCCGTTGGCGTCGTTGTATGCTTTCTGGAGCGTTCTTCGCCTGTTTGTCTCATCGATCGCGTTTCTCATTGAATCCGTAATCTCGTCCGCGTACATGATTACCGTTCCCGAGGCGTTGCGCGCAGCCCTTCCGACAGTCTGGATGAGGGACGTCTCGCTTCTTAAGAAGCCCTCCTTGTCGGCGTCGAGGATTGCAACGAGCGAAACCTCCGGAATGTCAAGACCCTCTCTGAGAAGGTTGATGCCAACGAGCACGTCGAACTCGCCAAGCCTCAGGTCCCTTATAATCTCCATGCGTTCGGTTGTCTGAACGTCCGAGTGAAGATACTTGACCCTGATTCCGAGCCTTGCAAGGTAGTCCGTGAGGCTCTCCGCCATCTTCTTTGTAAGAGTTGTGACAAGAACTCTCTCGTTAAGCTTTGCCCTCTTTCTGATTTCCTCGATAAGATCGTCAACCTGATTTTCAACAGGTCTCACATGTATTTCGGGGTCAAGGAGTCCTGTAGGCCTTATGACCTGCTCGACGGTCCTTGACGCGAGCTTCCTCTCGTATTCCGCGGGGGTCGCGCTGACGTAGACAGTCTGGTGAATTTTCGAGTTAAACTCGGTGAAGTTGAGCGGCCTGTTGTCAAAAGCCGACGGCAGTCTGAAGCCGTAGTCTATGAGCGAGGTTTTTCTCGCCCTGTCGCCGTTGTACATTGCCCTTATCTGAGGGACCGTGGCGTGCGATTCGTCTATAAATAGGAGAAAATCGTCGGGGAAGTAGTCGATGAGTGTCTTTGGCGGTACACCCTCTGCCCTGCCGCTTATGTGCCTTGAATAGTTTTCGATGCCCTGGCAGAAGCCCGTCTCGCGCAGCATTTCAACGTCGTAGCGTGTCCTCTGCTCGATTCTTTCGGCCTCAAGAGGCTTGCCGGCAGCCTTGAACCATGCAACGCGCTCCTCCATCTCCTCAAGTATGGTTTCCGTCGCGCGCATCAGCTTCTCCGTTTTAGTCGCGTAGTGCGACGCCGGGAAAATTGCAACGTGAGACCTTGTGCCTATGACCTCTCCCGTCACGATATCGATCTCTGTCAGCCTGTCGATCTCGTCGCCGAAAAACTCGATCCTTATAAGGTGCGTTGACATGTCCGAAGGAATAACCTCAATCACGTCGCCCCTCACCCTGAACCTGTTTCTCTGAAGGTCAAGGTCGTTGCGCTCGTAGCGCATATCGACAAGCTTTAAAATCACCTCGTCGCGGTCCTTCGTCATGCCGGGACGCAGCGAAAGCATCAGGTCTATGTAGTCCTCGGGATCGCCAAGGCCGTAAATGCACGAAACGCTCGCGACAATGATAACGTCGCGCCTCTCAAAAAGAGCGGCCGTTGCCGAGTGCCTCAGCCTGTCAATCTCGTCGTTGATCATCGCATCCTTTTCGATGTACGTATCGGATGACGCGATGTATGCCTCCGGCTGGTAGTAGTCGTAGTACGATACAAAATATTCAACGCAGTTATCCGGGAAAAACTCGCGGAATTCCGAGCAAAGCTGAGCCGCCAGCGTCTTGTTATGCGCAATGACAAGCGCGGGCCTTCCGACTCGCGCAATCACATTGGCCATAGTGAAGGTCTTTCCGGAGCCGGTGACGCCAAGGAGCACCTGCGCCTTCTCGCCCTTCTTCACGCCCTCGACAAGGGAATCAATCGCCTGCGGCTGGTCCCCCGTCGGTTTGAAAGGTGATTTCAGTTTGAACTCAGACATGATAACTCAAAGATTTGTTTTAACTCAGGCAAAATACTCGCCCGTGCAGATTGTTTCGCAGGGACCCGTCATCATGACCGAACCGCCGTCCCAGAATATCTCAAGGTCACCGCCAAGGAGCTTCACCCTGACCATGCCCTCTTTAACGCGACCCGTCTTAATCGCTGCCGCCGCAGATGCGCAAGCGCCCGTTCCGCAGGCCATGGTCTCTCCGGAGCCTCTCTCCCAGACTCTCATACTTATCGTATGCTCGTCCTCGACAATGACAAACTCTGTGTTGACGCTCTCCGGAAACGCAGCGTGCTTTTCAAAGGAAGGTCCTGTTTTTTCGATGTCAAGGTCCTTAAGGGAGCTTAGACAGAGCGGTTTTTCCGACGCGAAGATCACGCAGTGAGGGTTTCCCATCGAAACAGGGACAACGTCATACGTGTCGCCCGCGACCGTGAGCTTTCCGCCTTTTATGTCCTTGGCGGGAATCTTTTCGTATTCAAATACGGGCTTTCCCATATCCACGGTTGCGGCCTTGCAGACACCGCCTTCGCAGTGAAGCTTGAGGCGGCGAAGTCCGGAAAGAGTCATTATATCGACCTCGGTCTTTCCGCCGGTGAGGCCCCTGTCGTAGAGGTATTTTCCGACGCAGCGGATGCCGTTGCCGCACATTTTGCCTCTCGAGCCGTCCGCGTTGTAGATGTCCATCGTGAAGTAACCGTCACTGTTTTTGCCGATGAGTATCAGGCCGTCTGCGCCGATGCCCTTGTGTCTGTCGCTTACCTTAACGGAAACCGCAGCGGGATCTGCGACGGGTTCCTCCTCGGTGTAGACGTATATGTAATCGTTTCCGATTCCGTGCATCTTGGTGAATTTCAACGCTCAGCCCTCCTTTATAAAGCGGTGACGCTCTTCAGTCTTCGTTTTTGATAAGCCCCTCGATCACGTCAGAGACGGGCTTTGTGCCTTCGCACTCAAAGAGTTCGATCATTCCCTTGTCGCAGGCTGCCGCGAGTTTGGGGTCGATCGGTATCTTGGCGACAGTCTTGATTCCGTACTTTTCGGCTGTCTTTTCGACGTTGCTCTCGCCGAAGATCGTGTGCTTTCCGCCGCACTCGGGGCAGACGAAATAAGACATGTTTTCAACGATTCCGAGCACCGGTATCTTCATGATGTCAGCCATCTTGACGGCTTTTCCAACAATCATCGAAACCAGTTCCTGCGGCGAAGTCACAACAACTATACCGTCAACGGGAAGAGACTGGAAAACGGTGAGAGGAACGTCGCCTGTTCCGGGAGGCATGTCGACGAACATAAAGTCAACGTCTTCCCAGATGACGTCAGTCCAGAACTGCTTCACGGCGCCCGCAATTACAGGGCCTCTCCAGATGACAGGATCGGTCTCGTTCTCAAGGAGAAGATTTGTCGACATAACTTCGATGCCTGTCTTTGAGAGCACGGGGTAGATGCCCATGTTGTCGGAAGTCGCGTTGCCGGTAATGCCGAAAAGCTTCGGAATCGAGGGGCCCGTAACGTCAGCGTCAAGAATACCGACGCTGTAGCCTCTTCTTCTCATTTCAACAGCAAGCATAGAGGTGACGAGGGACTTGCCGACGCCGCCCTTTCCGCTGACAACGCCAATGACCTTCTTGATCTCACTCAGCTGATTCATCGGCGCAAGGAAACTGTTTTGGCTTTCGCCTGCCTCACCGCACTTTGAAGCGCAGTTTTCGCAGTCATGGTTGCATGATTCACTCATTTATATATCCTCCGTTATCGGGTAAACTTATTTCTGACGCACGCAAGGAATTTCTCCGCTGCACCGTCTTCGTCTATTTTTTCAACAATTTCGCCGTTTTCAAAAATCAGGAAGCAGCCCTTTCCGCCCGCAAGACCTATGTCCGCCTCGCGCGCCTCGCCCGGTCCGTTTACCGCGCAGCCCATGACTGCAACCTTGACGGGTCTTTTGAAAACGCCTTCCCTCTCCATCTTTTCGAGGCCCTCTTCAACGGTCCCCGCGACGGTTATAAGGTCAACTTCGGTCCTTCCGCAGGTCGGGCACGACGTGAAATCAACCATCTTTCTGCCGCCAAGGGAAAGCGCCCTTAAAACGTCCTTTGCGACTCTGACTTCCTCAACGGGATCGCCCGTCAGCGAAACCCTTATGGTATCGCCAATGCCCAGCGAGAGTATCGCTCCGAGCCCGACACATGACTTTATTGTGCCGCCCCTGACTGTGCCTGCCTCCGTGATTCCCACATGCAGCGGGTAGTCAAACCTTTCGGCAGTCAGCCTGTAAGCCTCAAGCGAAGTGTTTACGTCCGACGCCTTGATTGAGATCACTATATCGCGGAAATCCGCGTCCTCGAGCAGCTTCACGTGTCCCGCGGCGCTCTCAAAAAGCGCCTGAGACGTCGGTCCGCCGTACTTTTCAAGAAGCTTCTTCTCGACCGAGCCGCTGTTTACGCCTATCCTTATGGGGACGCCTGCGGCTTTGCACTTCTTCGTTACCGCCAATGTATTCTCAAACGGTCCTATATTTCCGGGGTTAATCCTAATCTTGTCGGCACCGCTCTCTACGCACTTTATCGCGAGCCTGTAGTCAAAATGGATGTCGCACACGAGCGGTATGTGAATCTTCTTTTTTATCTCGCGCACCGCCTCCGCAGCCTCGCTGTCGGGCACCGCGACCCTTATGATCTCGCACCCCGCGTATTCAAGCTCCAGGATCTGGCGCACGGTGGCCGCCGCGTCTCTCGTGTCAGTGTTTGTCATCGACTGAACGGTGACGGGGCTGCCTCCGCCTATCACGACTCCGCCCGCGTTTACAGGTCTTGTCTCGTTTCTTCTGAACATGCCGTCAACCTCCCCTTATCATCCGGAAAACGTCCGAACCCGCGATGACTACCGCAAGGAGTATCATGAGTCCGAGGCCTGCGTAGGAGATGATTGCCTGTGCCTTTGGCGGTATCTTCTTGCCGCGCCTTATAAGCTCAACGACGATGAACAGCAGGTGGCTGCCGTCAAGGCCCGGTATCGGAAGCGCATTGACAACGCCAAGGTTCGCGCTGATGAGCGCGGCCATATTGGCGAGTGTGATGATTTTAAGCCCTGTGTTCGCGTTTGCTCCGACAACATCTTTAACCACGCCGGTGAGTCCGACAGGTCCCATGAGACCCGAGAGACCGACTTTTCCGGTGATGATCCACCAGAGCGAGATGTAGACGGACTTGATCATCGAAATCATTTCGAGGAAGCCTCTGCCGAGAAGCACGAAAGGATTCTTCGAGTCTATAACCTGATAGTTTGAGTTTCCGAGTGAAACGTAATTCTCGCCTGACACAGCCTCTTCGCCGTCCGAAACGAGCTCTCCGTCGCACGTCTTTATAACTCTGCAGTTTGCAAGATTGTTTTCTTCGTCAATCGAGAGCACTTCTGCCGTGTAGGTGAATACGGTTTCGACGCCCTTGGTTTTTCTCACGACGGTGTACGAGTAATCTTTTACACGCCAGGATTCGCTCTTCGTTCCGTCCTCAAGCGTCTTTTCAGTCTTTTCGTAGTTGATGACCTTTTCTATGTCGTAGTAGATTTTGGTGCCTCTTCTGTCGTACTTAAGGCTGTAGCGCGAATGCATGACCTCGTCGGAGCTGTCCCTGTCCTGAATTCCGTAAGTCGCAAGCGAAATATCGGTTCCTGTGAGCACGTCGAGTCCGTCCATCTTTTCAAGCCTGTCGCCCGCCGCAATTCCGACAAAATGCGCCACCGAGTTCTCGTCAATCTTCGAAACAGTGGTGTTCGTGAAAAATCCGCTGCCGACAATAAGCGTCGCAATCAGCCACGCGAGCAGGAAATTCATCGTGACACCGCCAAGGAAAATGACCGCCCTCTTGTACCACTTCTGCGAGTACAGGGAATTCGGTGAGTTTGCGTCGCCGCGGTCGTCTTCGAACGCACAGTAACCGCCAAGGGGAATGAGCCTCAGCGTAAACTGCGTCCCGTGTTTTTTGCTCTTCCACGCGAAGAGCTTCGGTCCCATGAATATTGAGAACTCGACAACGTTGACTTTAAATATGCGCGCGCATATAAAATGGCCGAGCTCGTGCACTATAGTAAGCACGCTCAGCATTAATATCATTATCAGGATACTGAGAAATATCGGCATGATTCCTCCGTTTATCTTCAGGTAAAGCCTCTTTCAGTTAAAAGGCCGGTTTTTAAGAAGCCTTCAGAGCTCCGCTGTTTCGTAAGTCTCGTAGCTTACCGCGAGTATCTCTTCGGCAGTCGGTTTTTTGATCTTTTTGTGAAGATTCATCGCCTTTTCGACTATCTTCGGAATGTCGGTGAACTTTGCCTTGCCGTCAAGGAAAAGTCTGACCGCTTTCTCATTGGCGGCATTCATGCATGCAGGCATCGACCCGCCCTCACGTCCGGCCGATATCGCAAGGTCAAGGCACGGGAATTTGCTCCTGTCGGGCTGCTCAAACGTGAGCGAGAGACCCTTTTGGAAGTCAAGATCCGGCACGTTGCAGAAATATCTGTCGGGGTATGTGAGCGCGTACTGGATCGGAAGCTTCATCGAAGGGCACCCGAGCTGGGCAATGACGGCGCCGTCCCTCATCTTTATCATCGAATGGACAATGCTCTGCGGGTGAATTGTGACCTCGATATCGTCAAAGCCGGTTGAATAAAGCCGTGCGGCTTCGATTACCTCAAGTCCCTTGTTCATGAGCGTCGCGGAATCGATTGTGATTTTTCCGCCCATGTTCCAGGTCGGGTGTCCGAGCGCCATCTCCGGAGTCACCTCTGAAAGCTTCTCTGCGGGATATGTTCTGAACGGGCCGCCCGAACACGTGAGTATTATCTTTGAAAGCTGTCTTCTCTTGACGCATCTTAAGCACTGGAATACGGCCGAGTGCTCGCTATCAACGGGAAGAATCGAAACGCCGCGCGCCTTTGCCTCGCTCATGACGAGCTCTCCTGCCGCGACGAGCGTCTCTTTATTGGCGAGTGCAATGTCGGTGCCCTTCTTTATGGCTTCAAGGGTAGGTTCGATTCCGGCCATGCCGACAATTGCCGTTACAAGCATGTCCATGTCGCCTGCCGCAAGCTCGCGAAGTCCCTCCGGTCCGTAGAGCACCGTCGGCTTCATGTCCTTCAGCAACTCCCTGACTTTCTCCGCGCCCTCTTTCGTTGCGGTGCATAAAAGCTTAACGCCGAACTCCCTCGCCTGGGCGGCCATCGTCTCCACCGAATTTCCGCACGCCAAAGCCGAAACACGGAAGCTGTCCGGTTTCTGTCCGGAAAGCTCCCGAATAACTTCAAGAGTCTGTGTGCCTATAGATCCCGTGGACCCGATGATGCCTATGTTCTTCATAAAGTCAGTTTAGAAAGTGCAAAGATTACTGCGGTGAAATACATTATGCCGAAAGAGGGAAGATAGGAATCGATTCTGTCCAGCATTCCTCCATGGCCCGGAAGCATTTTCCCGAAGTCCTTGATGCCGCATTGGCGTTTTATTGCCGACATGAAAAGATCGCCTACCTGACTTACGAAGGAAACCAGTGCGCCTGCAACCGGGCAGAACCAGACAGGTATACCCGTGTCAATCTTCAGGAAATAAAGCACAAGGCCGTATACGACAAGTCCGAGAGCACCGCCAATGAATCCTCCCCACATGCCCGCAAATGTTTTCTTGGGGCTTATGTCCGGGCAGAGCTTTTTCTTTCCGAAAAGACTTCCGAACATGAAAGCGCAGGTGTCGGACATTATGCTCCCCACAAGGGTCATTATAACAAGATGCATCCCAGGCAAGCCTTTTGGGTCATTCGGGAAAAACCTGAGAGCCACTCCGCACCAAAGCAGCAGCGTGATATAAAGGCTTCCGAAGAAGGGAAGCGCCGCATCCTCAAAAGTTCTGTGTTTGTGATCGAACACGAATACCGCCGCCGAAATCATCAGCGCAACACATATAGCCATGGTATGAAAACTGGTGATTCGTTTAAAATAAATACTTTCGGGGTCCATTGTGTTCACAATCACTTCGAGAACCGCAACCGCAAACAGAATTACCGAAGGAGTTACGGCAGGATTCTTTCCGCTTTTTTTAAGCGCCCTCAGAAGCTCAAAAATGCTGACCGCCATGACGAAAAGCAATAAGCCCGCAAAGTAGTAACCGCCGAGAATTATAGCGGTTAGCGCGATTGCGCCGCCAATGAGGCCTGTGATGATTCTTGCTTTCATGTATTCCTCATTTCTGCCTAAATTGTCCGAAATCCTGACAAATCGGCAAAAAGTATTTATCACATAATCTTTAAAAAATATTTAAAGATTAACCGTTGCATTTTCGGTGTATCGGCGGGTTCTCAAAACCGCACTCAGGCGCCGAACCGTCTCTTTCTCCTTGCGAACTCGTCAAGCGCCCTGTCAAGCTCTTTGTCGTCAAAATCAGGCCAGTAGCAGTCCGCAAAATAGAACTCGGAATAAGCCGCCTGCCAGAGGAGGAAGTTGCTGAGTCTCTGCTCGCCGCTCGTCCTGATGATGAGGTCCGGATCCGGCGTGTCGGGGGCAAAGAGTCCTCCCGCTATCATCTTCTCGTCAATGTCCTTCGGATCAAGGCTGCCGTCCGCACACTTTTCGCAAATCTTCCTCACGGACGAAGTAATCTCATCCCTCGAGCCGTAGCTTATGCAGACGTTCACGGTGATGCCGTCATTGTCTTTGGTTATGTTTTCGATGCGGTTTATGTCTTCAAGAAGACGCTCCGAAAGATTGTCTCTCTCGCCGATGATTCTTACTCTGACCCTTCTGCCCTCATCGTCCGGCTTGTTGATGAAATTCTCCATAAAATCCATGAAAATCTTCATCAGCGCCATAACTTCCTGTTCGCTTCTCTTCCAGTTTTCAGTCGAAAAAGCGTAGAAAGTGAGATACCTTATGCCTCTGTCGGAAGCCGCTCTGATGGTACGCTTGAAGTTATTTGCACCCTCAAGGTGTCCCGCCGCGGCAGGCAGCAGTCTTTTCTTTGCCCAGCGCCTGTTGCCGTCCGGAATGATGGCAAGCGATACCACGCCGCGGCTCCTGTCTCCGGCTGCTTCAGAGGGGTTATTCGTCTGTTTATTCTTTTTCAAAGCCATGTTTTTATCATTCTTCTAACACACGAAAATGACAGGCCGCAAAAGACAGGTTAAATCCCGCAGCTTGTCATTTTGTGTTCGCATCGGCGTCTGCCAAACGCCCTGAAAAAGCGTTTATGCAGCGGCCTTTAAGACACAATTATTGCCCCTTACGGACGGCTCATCAGAGTTCCATGAGTTCCTTGTCCTTGCGAGCCACGACCTTGTCGATTTCTTCGATGTGCTTGTCGGTGAACTGCTGGATGTCTTTCTCGGACTGTTTCTGGTCGTCCTCAGTGATAACGGAGTTCTTCTTCTGGTTCTTGAAGTACTCGACGGCGTCGCGTCTGATGGAGCGGATGGCGACTTTTGCGTCCTCACCCATCTTTTTGACCTGCTTGGCGAGTTCAAGACGTCTTTCCTCGGTAAGTGCGGGGAATACGAGCTTGATGGATTTACCGTCGTTGGAAGGATTGATGCCGAGATCGGACTTCAGAATCGCTCTTTCAACTTCTTTGAGCATCTTGGCTTCCCAGGGCGTGAATACGAGAAGTCTCGCTTCCGGCACGCTTACGTTTCCGACCTGCGTAACGGGAGTCTCAACTCCGTAATAGTCAACACTGATTTTATTCAAAACTGCGGGATTTGCTCTCCCAGCTCTTATCTCAGCCAGTTCTTCCGTGAGAAGACTGATGGTTTTATCCATTTTTCCTGTATAAACATCATATTCTTTTTTATCTATCATGATGAAAACCCCCAAATTGTATTCGAGCCGGCTGCTCACTGTTTATGTGAATATATCACAAAACAGCGAATTTGTAAAGGGTCACGACGGCCTAAGAGAGCCGTTTTCTGCCCTCTTCAAGCGGTCTGCCGCCAATGAGTTTCCTCTATTCAAACGCCCTTCCGTGGCGCGCAAGCAGTGAAGCCGCGTTTTGATACCTGATTTTTGTAAGATCATCCTCAGAGAGCCCGAGTTTCTCAATAAAAGAAAGTTCCCTTTCGGGTGTGCTCCACGGGCAGTCGCTTCCGAAAAGTATCCTGTCCGCTCCGTGCGCTTTTATTATGTCTGAAGCCTCTTTTTCGGTGATATAGCCAAGGCCGAAAGCCGTGTCGAAATAGACCGGAAGCCCGCAGAGGTCCGAGAGCACGCTGTCGCTCTGCATCGAAGCTCCCCAGTGGGCAAGGACTACGTCGTTTCCTGTGAACGCGCCAAGGGCATTGGCGGCATCCTTAAGGCGCCTCGGTGAGGACCTGTCAACATCCTCAAAAGATATGTCTGAGCCTGCGTGGAAAAGGACTATGAAGCCAAGCTCGCGGATTTTGTCGTAAAGCTTTGCGAGGCGCGGGTCGTCAACGTAAAAATCCTGAAAATACGGGTGAAACTTGATGCCAGAAATACCGTTCTCCCTGAGTCTTAAAAGTTCGTCCTCCGCTTCGTCGGCAAACGGCGCAACGGAGCCGAAAGAGACCACGCTGCCGCCGTTGATTGAGATTGCAAAATCGTTTACGTTGTGCATTCTCTTGGAGTCAGTCGAGATGTTGTTGACAACAAACACGTCAACGCCCTGCTCCTTAAGCAGCGTCGAAAGACCGCCGAGGGTGCCGTCCGTGTACGGCGTGATGCCTCCCGTCGCCGAGAGGCCGCTGACCGCTTTTTGTGCTATTTTATCGGGATAACAGTGTGTGTGAAAATCGATGACCATATCAGATTTTTTTGTAGATCGCGCAGCCGTTTGTAATCGTAAGAGACACCTTGCCGTCTTCGCCGCTGGTTACGGTTGCGCCTTCCTCCGCGCCGAAGAGAGGCTCGTATGAGCCCTTTTCAAGTTCGAGTTCGACTTCGGTTTCCGGCTCGCTGCCGCGGCTTATAACCACGACCGCCTCGTCACTGCCGAGGGTCCTTTTGTATGCAAGAACGTCTTGCGTCGTGGTGCTTAAAAACTCAATTTCGCCTTTTACAAGGCAGGGGTTCTTCTTCCTGATACCGGCAAGCGCCGCAAACACCGAGATCATATTTTTATCTTCGCGGCCCCACGGATATGTGCGCCTGTTGTCGGGGTCCTCACCGCCCTCAAGGCATGTCTCGTCTCCGTAATAGACAAGGGGAACTCCTGGGAACGTGAACATGACGGCGGCATAGTTTGCGACGTACCTTCTCGCAAGAGTCTTTTTGCCTCCCGCTGCCTCAAGCATCGCGGTCATGAGCCTTTTGACGTCGTGGCTTCCGGTCATATTGACGAGCGCATAATAGTTTTCGCGCGGGTAGTTTTCCTTGAGCGAAAGGAACCTTTCGGCCGTTTTGTCCGCGCCGGCATCTCCTCCGAAGAAGGCAAGAAGTATCTTTCTGAACGGGTAATCCGTAACTGTGGAGAGCTCGCGCTCCGTGAAATACGACCTGAGTTTTCCGTAGCTGACTTTTGTGGAGGCGTCCTCCCAGACCTCGCCAAGGAGAACCGGGTCTAAACCTGTCTCTGCGGAGACTTCTTTGCATGCATTGGCGAGTTCCTTAATAAACCTGTCCGGAAGCTCGTCGGCAACGTCAAGTCTGAAACCGGCAACACCTTTCCTCAGCCAGTGCTTCACAACGGAGTCATCGTCGCGCGCAATAAAGTCAAGGTAACCCGGGGCAAGCTCGTTAACGTTCGGAAGCACGTCAACGCCCCACCAGCAGTCGTAGCTGTCGTCACTCTCCTCCGAGAACCTGTACCAGTCCCTGTATTTGGAGTTTTTATTCTTGTAGGCTCCGCCGCCGTATTTGCCTAATTTATCGAAATAAATGCTGTCCGAGCCCGTGTGGCTGAACACGCCGTCAAGCATGATCTTAACGTTGTCCTTAGCGCTCACGTAAAGCAGGAGATCCATTGCCGGGTCGCCGCCGAGGAGTCCGTCAACGTGCATATAATCTTCGGTGTCGTAGCGGTGGTTGCTCGCAGCCTTGAAGACCGGATTTAGGTAGATTACATTGGCGCCGAGTGCCTCGATGTAAGGCAGTTTTTCGGAAACGCCCGAGAGGTTGCCGCCGTGAAAATCCCAGCGCACAACGTCGTTTTCGGCGTTCTTGATGTACATCGGAAGGTCGTCCCACGTGCCGTACATGAACGAGTTGGGCTTCTGCTCGGCAAGCGCGTCGTAGCCTTTGCAGAACCTGTCGGGGAAAATCTGGTAAATGACAGACTTTTTAAACCACTCGGGCACTTTAAGGCCCTTTTTGTGGACCGTCACGGTGTAGTAATTGCCGTCAAGCCCTTCCCTGCAGGCTCCGATACCGCCAATGCATTCCTCATTGTTCCCGTAAAACAGGTTTATGTCGCGGCCGTCCTCGCGCACGACGAAGTGAAAGCCGTAAAAATAAACGCCCTGCTTTTCGCAGTTAAGAGTGCACGAAAAAACTGTTTTGAGGCGCTTTCCGTGCTCGGTTTCGGTTACATTGGCGGTTTCATGGGCAAGCGGAATCGCTGACACAACCGGCTCGAAGGTTTCCTTTTCGGACTCGTCTTCGGTGCCGAAAAAGCGCAAAGAAAGCTCCGCCAGTTTGATCTCTGCCGGATTGTCGAGGTTGTCCTCGTAGCTTTCTATTGCGAGCGTGACTTTTTCGCCGGCCGGAACGGAGCCAAAGGGACTCCTAAAGGATTCCGACCGCGAGTTATGCAAAAAAGTGATCATTTTGAGCCTTTTAGCTTTAATTTTTATTTAAAGCAATATTACCTATTAAAATGCGGGTTTTACGCCCCAGATCTCGTCGGCGTACCTTCTGATCGTATTGTCGGATGAGAAGACGCCCGAGCATGCGATGTTGACGGCGCCCATTCTGCCCCAGCGGTCCTTGTCCCTGAAGAGTGCATCCGCCTTCTCCTGGGCCTTCACGTATGCGTCAAAGTCGCGCAGAGTGAAATACGGGTCGTTGTCGACAGTGAGGTGGTTCTTTATGAGGTCAAACTCGCCCGGAGCCGCGCCGAAGCCTGTCGATATCTGGCTGATGATTCTTCCGAGCCTCGGGTCGTGCGCAATGGTCTTCATCGCGTCGTATCCGCCGAACTTCTGGTAGTTTATGACCTCCTCTGACGAGAGACCGAATATGATGATGTTGTCGTCGCCGACTTCACCGTGAATTTCCACGTTAGCTCCGTCCATCGTCGCGACAGTAACCGCGCCGTTCATCATGAACTTCATGTTGCCGGTTCCGGAGGCCTCTTTGGAGGCAGTCGAAATCTGCTCGCTGATGTCGCCCGCGGGAATCATAATCTGCGCAAGGCTGACGCCGTAGTTCGGCATGAACACGACCTTGAGCTTGCCGTCGCAGCGCCTGTCGTTGTTTACGATATCGGCAACGGTATTGATGAGCTTGATGGTCTGCTTGGCGATAATGTAGCCCGGAAACGCCTTGGCGCCAAAGATAAATGTCCTCGGAGCGATGTCAAGGTTCGGATTGTCGCAGATTCTGTTGTAAAGGTCGATGATGTGGAGAACGTTCAGGATCTGCCTCTTGTACATGTGAAGACGCTTCACCTGGATGTCGAAAATCGAGTCCGGGTCGACCGCGATACCGTAATTGTCAAGTATAAACGCGCCGAGCCTCTCCTTGTTCGAACGCTTGATTTCCTGCACTTTTGCGACAAATTCTTTATCGTCGCAGTGAGGCTTGAGGTCCTTCAGGAGCAGCGGGTTCTTCTTCCAGCTATCGCCAATGGTATTGTCAATGAGGTTCGCAAGCTTCGGGTTTGCCTGAATGAGCCAGCGCCTGTGAGTGATGCCGTTCGTCTTGTTGTTGAACTTTCCGGGGTAGAACTCGTGAAAATCCCTGAGCTCCTGGTTCTTCAGAATCTCGGTGTGGAGCGCCGCGACGCCGTTTACGCTGTGGCTTCCCACGATTGCGAGGTGAGCCATTTTGACCATGTCATCCTGGATGATGGACATTGCGCTGAGCTTGCCCCAGTCGCCGTTGTAGCGCTTGGCGACATCCGCGCAGAAACGCCTGTTGATTTCCTCGACGATCATGTAGATACGGGGCAGGAGATGCCTGAACATGGGAACGCGCCACTTTTCAAGAGCCTCGGCAAGGATTGTGTGGTTTGTATAGGCAATGGTATTGACCGTCACGTTGAACGCATCGTCCCACTCTACGCCCTCCTCGTCAACGAGTATGCGCATGAGCTCGGCAACCGCAAGAGCCGGGTGCGTGTCGTTTACGTGAATTGCAACATGCTTGTCAAGCTCTGTGACAGGGATTCCGTTCTTCTTGGCGTCTCTCACGATAGTCTGGATGCCGGCGCTTGTGAAGAAATATTCCTGCTTGAGTCTGAGGAGCTTTCCTCTCTCTGTGGAGTCGTCGGGATAGAGGACGCTTGTGATGGAAGAAACCGCGTACTGCGCCGCCTGTGCCCTCTCGTAGTCGCCCTTTGAGAACGTGCTGAAGTCAAACGCAGCTCCGTCGGTCTCCGCGCTCCAAAGCCTCAGAGTGTTTACCGTGCCGTTTTCGTAGCCGGGGACAGGCATGTCGTAAGGGACAGCGAGGATCGGCTCGTAGTTTGTGTGCTCAGCGTGGAACTTTCCGTTCTCGTCAACGCGAAGGCTGCAGTCACCGCCAAACTTTACGATGCATGCCTTGTCGTCGCGCCTCGACTCCCATACGTTCTGGATTTTGAGCCAGTTGTCGGGTGTCTCAATCTGGTTCCCGTGCACGATTTCCTGTCTGAAAAGACCGTATCTGTACCTGATTCCGATGCCCATGCCCGAAATGCCGAGCGAAGCCATGGAGTCGATAAAGCATGCAGCAAGTCTTCCGAGGCCGCCGTTGCCGAGTCCCGCGTCGGGCTCAATCTCTTCAAGGCAGGGAAGCGAAAGTCCGAGCTCCGAAATGCCCTTCTCCACAACGTCCTTGATTCCAAGGTTCAGCATGATCGAGTCAAGCAGTCTTCCGATGAGGAATTCCATCGAAAAGTAGTAAACCGTCTTTTTCTTTTCAGCTGCGTTGCGTGTCTCGGTCTCGTACCAGTCGAGAGCCATGTATTCTTTTATAAGCGTGCCGAGTGCAATATATCTTTCGGTGTCCGAGCTTCTCTCGACGTCCGTCCTGTAGAGCTGCATCAGCTTCGCTTTGAAGTCATTCTTGAATCTTTGTTTATCTATAAGCATAATATAACCCTTTGATTTTTGAGCTATTTTTGCGTGCGCAACCCCGCCGCTGTACTACGGATGTACTGCCGGCGGGGACATTGCGCAAAGCATTTTGTCGGGTGAATCCTTATACCTTGTTCCCGAACAGGTTTGGAATCATGAGATAATCCGGGAATACGAAGGTCTCTTATTTATTGATCGACAAAATGCGTAAAGAGCCAAAAATCTTATTTCTCGCACATTTCCTCGTAGAGGGAGATGTATTTATCCGCGCTCATGCTCCATGAGTTGTCGGTAGCCATTGCATTTCTCATAAGCTTCCGCCAAGCCTTCTCGTCTTTGTAAGTTGCGACCGCAAAGCGTATGATTTCGAGCATCTCGTGAGCGTTGTAGTTTGTGAATGAGAAACCGTTGCCCTCACCCGTATATTTGTTGTACGGGATGACCGTGTCCTTGAGACCGCCTGTCTCTCTTACGAGCGGAAGCGTTCCGTATCTCATGGAGATCATCTGGCTGATTCCGCAGGGTTCAAACTGTGAAGGCATGAGGAATATGTCGGAGCCTGCGTAGATGAGCGAAGCGAGCTCGTCGCTGAAGCCGATCTTGACGCCAACCTTTCCCGGATATGCGGATGCATAATACTCGAAGAAGTCCTGGTAGTCAGAATCGCCTGAACCGAGAAGAACAAACTGAACGTCGAGGTTCAGGATCTGCTCCATGACGCACGTGATGAGGTCAATGCCCTTCTGTCTGATGAGCCTTGTGACTATCGCGATAACGGGCGTATCGGGCTCCTCGGGGAGGCCCATCTCTCTCTGCAGCGCGGCCTTATTGGCGGCTTTGCCCTGGATATAGTTTCTCGAGCTGTAATTCTCGGCAATGTTCTTGTCGGCAGAGGGGTTGTACCTTCCGTAGTCGATTCCGTTGACGATACCCGAGAGCTTGTAGGACTTTTCGCGGAGGAGACCGTCAAGGCCTTCGCCCGCAAGACTGCCCTGAATCTCTTCAGCATAGGATTCGGAGACGGTGGTCACCTTATCCGCGTAAACGATAGCGGCTTTGATGAACGATACGCAGTCGCCGAACTTCATCTTCTCCTCGGAGTAGTAGCCCATGTTGAGGCCCAAAAGTTCCTCTAAAATTGCGGGAGAATAGATACCCTGGTACTTCAGGTTGTGTATCGTGAAAACAACGTGGGACTTTGCGAATTCCGGCGCGTTGTAGTAGATGTCTCTGAGGTAGACGGGGATGATGCCCGTGTGCCAGTCGTTGCAGTGGATGACGTCGGGTTCGAAGTCGCCCATGTGCTTGACGGATTCCATTACCGCCCTGCAGAAGAACGAGAACCTCTCGCCGTCGTCAAAATAGCCGTAGCAGCCGGGTCTCTTGAAGTAGTATTCATTGTCGATGAAATAAAAAGGCAGGCCCTCATAGGTCAAGTATTCGAGGCCGCAATATTGGTTTCTCCAGCCCACAGACACGCCAAAGCTCGCGAGCTGGCTCATTTTTGTTGTGAAATTCGGGGCTATACTGCCGTACTTCGGCATGATGATACGAACGTCAATACCTTTTGCCTTGAGCGCTTTGGGAAGTGCGTAAGCTACGTCGGCAAGACCGCCGGTTTTTGCGAAAGGTTCGGCTTCAGCTGCAACAAACAATACTTTCATGGTGACTCCTTTTTTGATTTTGATAAGTTGCGCGCACATTTTCGGGAAACGGCGTGCAAGCCTGATTTTCGGTAAAACTTAAAGCCCCCGGCGGAACAGGGTCCGCTGCAAGAGGGCTCCTTAGCGATTACGGTAGATACATATTTCTCTTTTCCACTACGGTCGGGAAATACTCATCGCCCTTATACTCGGTGTTCTCCGAGATCTGTACGTTTTTATCTATTATCGCTCCGTAAAGGTGCGCGCCTGAGGCGATTCTGACGTTCTGGAGGATGATGCTGTTTTCAACGACGGCACCCTCTTCTACCGCAACAAACCGGCCGATTATACTGTTCTTAACGGTTCCGCGGATGATGTTGCCGTCTGCAACGAGCGAATTTGAAACCTCGCACCCGTCAACGTAAATCGTCGGCGGCTCGTCTTTGATCTTTGTGTAAACGGGCCTCTGCGATCTGAAGAGCTCATTGGAGACTTCCATCGAGAGCATATCCATGTTTGCCTTGAAGTATGACGACTTGCTGTTGATGCAGGCCACGTACCCGTCAAACTTGTATGCATTGAAGTTCAGCGAGCTCAGCTTTCCGAACAGAAGCTCGTAGAAATCGTTGTACCTGCGGTTTCTCGCGTTCTCCTGGATGAGGTTTATAAGCAGGCTCTTTCTCAGAATGAAGAACTCCATGCAGATGTCCGCCTTCGGGATGAAGCCAATGTTTTTGCCTACGCCCGTGACGTTCATGTGCATCGTGTCGACTTCGAGAGTGAAGCAGTTCATGAACTCTCTGTCTGCGGTGTCCGTGTGCGTGTAAACCACCGTAACGTCCGCGCCGGAGGCCTCGTGCGACTTCATAACGTCCCTGACGTCAAGGTTGCACACGAAGTATGACGAGGTCAGAATGACGTACTCGCTGCGGCTTCTGAAAAGGTACTCCATGTTGTTCTGGAGCATCTTTGACTCGAAATTGGCGATGTCGAGAAGTTTGTGCGTGAAAAGGAAGAGTCCGTCGTTCTTACGGTTGAGATCCCAGGGTTTACCGTCGCCGACGTGGTCGACGAGCGATCTTGAGTTGGTCTCGGTGAAGATGCCGACGTTGGTGACGCCCGCGTTAACAACGTTTGAAAGCATGAAGTCAATGACCCTGAATCTGCTTCCGATCGGTATGGACGCGATAGTTCTTTTCGCGGTCAGAGCCTTGATGTCGCTCTCGTCCTCGTCGAGGTTGAATATTGCCATGTATTCCTTGCTCATAAGCTTCCCTCCTCAGATTTTTCCGCTGAAGTTAGGCGCCACAACGCTGCCCGCCTCTATAACCGCAATCTTGTCGCCGTTGCCGATGACGTTGCTCGCCTTGACGGTGCTGCCCTCAAGGATTATCGCCTTGTTCACGATGACGTTGCCCTCAATGACGCAGTCCTCCATGATGATACTATCAACTATCCTTGCGTTCTTGTCAACGCGGCAGCCGGGGAACAGAATCGAGTGCCTCACTTCACCGTCAACTATGCAGCCCTCCGTGATGATACTGTCGCTGATTTTCGCATTGTCGCCAATGTACTGCGACGGCCTGATTTTGACCTGTGTGAAGAGCTTCCAGCTCGTGTCGAAAAGGCGAACCTCATTGTCGGTGCTGAGGAGGTCCATATTGGCCTCCCAGAAGCTCTGAATCGTTCCGACGTCCTTCCAGTAGCCCCTGAACTCGTATGCGACCATAGTCTCATTGTCGGCAAGCATTGCGGGAATGATGTTTTTTCCGAAATCGTAGCTCGAATCGGGGTCTTCAGCGTCCCTGATGAGATACTCTTTAAGCTTCTTGTATGTGAAGATGTAGATGCCCATCGAGGCGAGCGTGCTCTTCGGATGTGCCGGCTTCTCCTCGAACTCAACGATGCGGCCGTTTCCGTCCGTGTTCATGATACCGAACCTCGAGGCCTCCTCGATCGGAACGTTGATGACGCCAATGGTAGCCGCCGCGTCCTCAGCGATGTGCTTCTTGAGCATCTCCCTGTAGTCCATCTTGTAAATATGGTCGCCCGAAAGGATCAGCAGGTATTCCGGATCGTACTGGTCGCAGAATGAGAGGTTCTGGTAAACCGCATTGGCGGTACCCTTGTACCAGTCGCCGCCCTGCTCGCTCATGTAAGGAGGAAGCATTGCAACACCTCCGTGCACACGGTCAAGGTCCCAAGGTGTACCTATTCCGATGTGGGCATTGAGAGCCTGCGGTTTGAACTGCGTCAGGATACCGACTGTGTCGATACCCGAGTTGGAGCAGTTACTGAGGGCAAAATCGATAATGCGGTATTTGCCTCCGAAATGAACAGCCGGCTTCGCCATAACTTTTGTCATAGGACTGAGTCTGCTGCCCTGTCCGCCTGCAAGTATGAGCGCGATCATATTTTTCTTTGCCATAAATTCATCTCCAATCTATTTCCGAGGGGATATGTCTGCGGCGCCGCCCTTTACGCCTTTACCGCCAAGGGTCCTGCCGCCAATGTTTTACTTGCTTTTCGTGTCAGTCGTTCCTGATTCTTCTCACTGACGTGTGCGAACGCAGGTATGTGTCCGTGTCGACCGTCAGCTTCACCGGCGCGGTCTCGTAATAATCCGCGTCGCTCTTTGACGAAACGTTTGAGGACTTGCCGTAAATGATGCCGCGCGCCACGAAGAAAATGATTATCATCGCAAGAACGCCGCCGCCAATGGTATAAAACAGATTTTTGTCCGCAAAGAGCCAGATGAGAAGACCGATGACGGCGCCGAGGAGCGAGTAAAGGAACGACACGAGATTGATTTTCTTGCCGTCCGTGGGAAGCTTACCCGCGACCTTGCCGGTCTGTCCGTTCATCGCGAAGTAGTAATATTTGTCCTTGAACTTGGTTCTGAGAAGCCAGAGCGGGAAGAGAGCGTATGAAAAAGTCTCGTCGGAAATCTTTTCAGAGTGGCTCTCGACGGCAACGTTTTCGTAGCCCTTCTTTGTGACTGACTGTTTGAGTTCCTTGGTTATAGTGCCTCTCACGCGCATGTCGAGCTTCTGCCTGCACTGTTCGACGCTCATGTCGTACTTGTCGGCAAGGTAACCGCTCAAATAAACGCTCTTAAAAGGCTCAATCTTCTGATAGTTGAACGGCTCGACCGACTCCATGTAGGCGTCCTCGATTGAGGAAGACGCGTCGGCAGGGACGTTCTGGAAGCTCATATTGCCGGCTCTCTTATGGGTGTAGTAGTTGGTCTTTGTGTACTCGTTGTTTCCTGCAACCCATGTCTCGTGAGTTTCACCCGAATAGGTTGCGCTTGCTGCGACGTTGCACGACATGAGGTGGTACGGAACGTAAATGCCGCTGATCTTTTCCGGCGCGTGGCTCTGCTTGAACTCCTTGGGCATGTACTTGTATTTGCTCACAAACTTCTTGTAAGCCGCCGAGGCATCGTCCTTGGTCTTTGAGAACGGGATGATGTAGTCCGGTCTGAAATCTCCCGAGACGGAGCTCTCGATGATAGCAGGGTTTCCGCAGTAAGGGCAGAACAGAGCAGCCGAGTTTTCCGTGCAGATGATGGCGCCGCCGCATGAGGGGCAGTTGTAGCCGGTGGTATTGGCGTTAAGCTTCATCCAATACTCTTCGGCCTTCTCGCCTTCAATGTACTCGCTGTCGATTCTCGAGTTGACGTGCCTTGACGGCTTCGCAACGTTCTCGCTTTCAATCACGTCAGGCGCAAACTCGCTGTCGCAGAAATCACATTTGATTTTTTTCTTCGTCGCGTCAAAGGTGAGAGGCGCGGCGCAATTCGGACACTTATACTCAACTGTTGCCATATGAAATATCCTCTTCTCTTGTCTGCACGGAGCCGGTTAAGATTTCCGGATCCGGGGCCGTTATTCTGTTTGATGAGTTACTGTTTTAAATCCTGTTTCGAGCTTTTTGAAGCCTCCGCCGGGCGCTTTTTTATGCCGCGCTGTGCGGCAGATACCCGATGGTTAAATTATACCACGGTTTTCTTTTTCCTTCCACCCCTGCGGGACCTTCCGGAGCGCTTTGAGCGGGATTTTTTTGCGGGAGTTTCATTGGCGGTTTCGCCGTCTTCGGAAGTCTTTTCGGACTTCGGTTTCGCCCCCGCCGCAAGATGTGCCGTGTCGTTCTTTTCCTGCCTCACACCGCCTGCGCTGCCGATGTTCCGCCTGCCGTTTCTGCCCTGCTGACCGCCTCTTTTGCGGCGCCTTGCGTCAATGCCCTGGCTGGCCTCGAAATTGCCCTCCGCGTCGAGCATCCTGACCTTGAGAGCGACCGTGTCGAGGGTCATACAGTAGATGAAAAGCCTTGCCGTGTTGTAGGAGTCGACTACCGCCCTGTGCGCCTCGCCGACGAAGTAGAGATCTGCAACCTCAATCGCGCGCTCGAGCGAAATCTGGTTCTTAACGCCAATGGCAGCCATGAAAACCTGCTGGAAGTCAACCCATTTTCTGAACATGCCAAGGTCTGAAGCGGGGAATCCCTTGACGCGTGCCTCGCGCAGGACCTGAATCGCGTCGTTGTTCGACCATGAATAAATCGTGTAGTCGTCGGTGCCGACCCACTTCACAAAGTCGTCCATGACGTCGGTGAAAGAACTCTCATTTTCAACCATTGCCCATGTGATGCCCGTGAGCGCTCTCTCGGTCGAAGGGATAGAGGTTGCAAAATCAGGCCTTACAAGTCTGTCAAACTCCCCTATTACTTTGAATTCGTCGTCAATTTTGACAGCTCCGATTTCGATGGTCTCCGTTCTCAGAGGCGAGCTCTTACGGAAGCATGTGCAAAATTCAAGATCTATAAAAACGTGGATCAAAAGCTGTTCCTCCGCGGCGCGTTAAATTATCAGCTGACTGCGCCGCTCTTCTTTTCTGTTGGATTGCATATTCCCTTTCGCGAAAGCTGTGAGCTGTTTTCACATGTCCTCAAGGGAATAGGTCGCCTCCGCGTTGAGGCTTAGGTCGGATGTCCGGCCCTTCATATAGGCAAAATATGCCGCCGATGCGATCATTGCCCCGTTGTCGGTGCAGAGTATCCTTGACGGTTTCTCAAGGACCATGCCCTTCTTTTTTGCGGTCTCGTCGAAAAGATCGCGGAGCCTTGAATTGGCGGCAACGCCTCCCGCAAGAACGACCGTCTTCATTCCGGTGTCCCTGGCGGCTTTAAACGTGTTTTCGCAGAGAATCCCGCACACCGCCTCCTGGAACGATGCGCAGATGTCCTCGACCGGCACCGGCTGACCCGCCATTTTGAGGCTGTTCAGATGGTTCAGCACCGCCGTTTTGATTCCCGAAAAACTGAAGTCGTAAGAGTCCTTAAACCTGGTCTTCGGGAAAGTGAAATACTTCGGATTGCCGGATTTGGCGGCCTTGTCGATTGCGGGTCCTCCGGGGTAGCCCAGTCCGAGCGCCCTTGAAACCTTGTCGTAAGCCTCTCCCGCCGCGTCGTCCCTGGTTCTTCCGAGAATCCTGTACTTTCCGTAGTCCTCAACGAGCACTATGTGGCTGTGTCCGCCCGACGCAACGAGCGTGATGAAAGGCGGTTTCAGCTCCTCGCTCTCAAGGTAGTTTGCCGAAATGTGACCTTCGAGGTGGTGAACACCTACAAGCGGCTTTCCCGTTGCGTACGCGAGCCCCTTGGCGGCCATGAGTCCCACCAGAAGTCCTCCGACAAGACCCGGTCCGAAAGTGACGCCAATGACATCCACCTTTTCAAGCGGCACCCCCGCCTCTTTAAGCGCGCTGTCGATGACCGGCACTATGAATTCAAGGTGCTTTCTCGAAGCAATCTCAGGCACGACTCCGCCGTAGGCCTTGTGCAGTTCAAGCGACGACGATATTACGTTTGACAGAAGCTTCCTGCCGTTCAGTACGACGGCGGCGGCTGTCTCATCGCAGCTGCTTTCAATTCCGAGCGTTAAAATGTCCTTCATCTTCAGTCCGAAAGTCCTATGAGATCGTAGTAGGGATTTGTCTTGGCAGCAATGCGTACCGGAATACCGTCCTGCTCAAGCTGTCCCTGGAGGCTCTTTTTGACGTGAGCCGCGAGTGATTTGATACCGCCGATCTCAGTCTCGTAGTGTCCGAGCTCGATACCCGCGATTCCGAGTTCCAGAAGTTCAAGCGCCCTGCTGTGCTTCATCTCGCCTGTCACCACAACGTCAACCTTGTTCTCCGTAAGCCAGCCTGTCTCGCCGTCAAACGCGCCGCAGCAGACCGCGACGGTTGTGATATTGTCGTCAAGCTCAAAGTTCTTCGGCTTGATGATTTTAGCGTTAAAGCTCTCAAATTCAGCCGTAACCCTGTCGTAAAAACTCTCAAGCGGTTCCGCCTCCGGAAGCATTCCGTAAAGGTGCGTGTCGCCGTCAACCTTTTTCGGGTCGATGAGCTTCAGTTTTCTGAAAAGCACGTCGTTCACGCCGCCGGGGGCAAAATCAAGGTTCGTATGAGCCGAATAGACCGTAATTCCGGCGTCCTCGAGCGCGTCAAGCTTCCTTCTCAAAAGGCTGCTCTGCTCAATCACAGCCTCTTTGTCAAATATCAGCGGGTGGTGCGTAATGATGAGGTTGATGCCCGATTTTGCGGCCATCTCGATATCTGCAAGCGTCAGGTCAAGGCAGAAAAGAACGCCCCTGGTTTTATCTTTGAGGTTTCCCGCCATAAGGCCCACGTTGTCCCACTCGCACGCAAGCGCCTTCGGTGCAAAATAATCAATCCACTGTACGATGTCGTTGTGTATCATTGATTTTCTCCTAAAATTTCGTTGATACCGCCAATGACTCCCGCGAGCTTTTCAACTCTTTCCCGCTTTCCGTCAAATCCGGCATCATCTTTCGCTCTGCCCTCTCCGTTTATCTTCTCAAGTGCGGCGTCATATTTTCTTCTCACGGCTCTCAGGCAGTCTTTCCCCTCCGGGTCGCCGTCCCGTCCGATGAACTCACCCGTTATCGCCAATATACTCCCCGGGTCCTCGCATCTGCTCCTCCCCGTGTATATGCAGTTCATCACCACGTATCCGTGTCCCGCATCCATGACGCCCTTCTCGCTCTCTATCTCAAACCCCTTTTTCCAGAGGTAGCACCTGAGCTCAGGCACGCACGTGTTCGGCTGGAGGACGAGGCGTCCTTCCTTGGCGATTTCAAAACTCTCTTCGATGATATCGGCAATGAGCAGCCCGCCCATCCCGCATATCGTTTTAACTTCAGCCTCTCCCTTTTCGAGGACCGTGAGGCCGCTGCCCCGCCTTAGGCTGAAGAGTTCTTTTTTTTTCGGGCAGTATTTTTCAACGTTTGCGGCAGCCCTCTCGAGCGGCCCTTTTCTTAAATCCGTGACAATCGCCCTTTCGCAAAGGTTTTCGATCATCATGCGTATCGGCAGCAGCGCGTGGTCTGAGCCTATGTCGGCAAACGTGCCGCACCTTCCGGCAACTGTTTTAACGGCTTCAAGCCTTCGTGAAAGCGCCGGGCCCGCTTCAGTTCTCATCTGCGGTCTGCTCTGCGGCAGCTTCGGGCGCCGTATCAGCATCTGTTTCATTGGCGGTTTTCTTCTTCTCAAGTTTCAGCCTCAGAATTTCAAGGCCCACGATGAGCGCGGCTCCCGCAAAAAACGCCAATATGTTAAAGCTGTTCTCCCTGCCCTGCAGGAATGTCATCGGCAGGTGCTTCGTCACAACCTCTCCCGCCTCGGCTGCAGCCTTTGCGTCAACGCTCGGAGGAGCCATTATGATCGCGTAGATTGACGCCAATGTCATTCCCAGCACGCAGTAGATCGTCGCGCTCCTGTCTTTTTCAAGAGCGACCTTGATGCCTTTGACCGAAAGGAGGATGCCGGTGATGAGACCGATTCCCATTGGCAGTAAGCCGATGATCATCTTCCAGGTGATGTTGAGATGAACTGCCTCGTGAGCGGCCGCAATCGCGGGTATGTAGACGCCCATGATGAGCATAACGGTGGAGCCTGAGAGGCCGGGGAGGATCATTGCCGATATCGAAACAAAGCCTGTCACGAAAACGTAGAGGTACTCCCAGCCGTGGAGGCCGTCAACGAAACTGATGTTGATGTTGGTTTTGAGCATCGTAATGAAGATTACGAGCGCCGCGCCGTTAAACGCCCAGACGAGGTTCTGATATTTTCCCTTGAGCGTGTCCTTTTCGGTGATGATGATGAAAGGAATGGCGGCAATGGTGAGGCCGATGAAGGCCGAGCACATCACGTAAACGTGCGCCTCAAAAAGCTTTTTGAGCAAAAGCATAGAAACGACAAAGCCGATGACCCAACCCGCCAATAACTTCAGGAGATATTTTACGGCAGGTATGCGTTTGGATTTGTCGCGTGAGAGCAGATTGTGGAGTGATGTGATGAATCTTTCGTAGAAACCGAGAATGAAGCCGATTGTTCCTCCGGAAACACCCGGAACAGCATCGGCAATGGCCATCGCAAGGCCGTGTAAAGCGGTGATAATCATCTATTGATACCATCTTTCCCCCGCGAAAAAACTGCTTTTTTCCGGCTGTTCCGGTACGGCTTTAAAATGACCGAAAACAGTTCCGCGGTAAATTTTAATCCTGTGCGGAAACAAAGTTCCGCTATCTAAGTTATTATATTATAAGCGCCCCCTGTTTTCAAGCAAATAACGGCCCGTGAAGGCCGTAAAAGCCGTTTTCGCGGACCGTTATTAAACCATATTCGCTAGCGTGCAGAACAGGCCTATTTATCGGCAATCTTTATGAAATTATCTCCGTCCGCCGTGAAATAGTATCCATCTTCGGTTCCGACAAACAGAATTAACTCTGTGACGTCGATGTATAAGACATCCGACAGTTCCTCAACCGTATCGAATCTGTTCCCTGCTGAGTACACAAGTTTCCCGTCGGCAACTGTATAAACACGGTCCTTGAACCCATGGTAATATGCGTACCCCTGATAATACCTGTGGTATTCCGGCGCATCCGTCACTTTAACTCTGCCGTTGAGGTCCTTCTGTGAATAAACCTCTCCGTTCACAAGGTAAAAAACCAGTCCGTCATTCGTGGAACCGAGAAAATCGTCAACGCCATTCTCCTCAACTACCATGGTTTTTTCTTCCATTCCGGTAAGATTCAGCTTCATCAAAGTATTATTCATAACATAGTACACCGTTTTGCCGTCGGGAGAATCGAAAACAAGATCTACATACGGTATATATTCTCCGGACTCGGTTAACTCATACTTATCGGAAAAATAGCAAATGTTGGTTCTGGAAGCGTCTTTGTCACTAAGAGAAAAAGGAGTTCCGGAAAAATCCCGGGCTGAACAGATGTACGGAATGGTCGTAGCATCATATTCGGAATAAAAGCTTACCAGCGGTATTATTATGTTATCTGAAGCAACCAAATGAGGCTCTTTTCCGTCAACAGAAATATAACAATCGTCACCCGATTTAAAGATTGCCTGGCTGAGATCTCTGTTAAGCATCAGATACCCGGAAGTATAGTACCCAATGTAGCGGAAAGCGGAACTCAGTTTAACTCTGTTGTTCTCATTTGTGCCTCTTTGCACATAAAGATTGTGATCAGCCTCATCGCAATCCGTGTAATATATATATTTTGCCCCGTCTGCAATAGCATAGACCATTATGTCAAAACCAAGCTTATACTCCTTGTTGCCGGTGAAGTAGTATGTCACAAACTCGGCGTGTTCGTCGGGGCCCGACGGTCTTGTATAGCTGAGGGTATTGCCGTCAGGTGATATTAATTCAATAAAATCAGCCTTAACCGATTTTTTAACCTTTCCGGCAGAATAAGCGTAATAGTATTCGTCTTCGCTGTGTTTTCTAAAGTATACCTTGCTGCCGTTATAACCCATTTTAACTCTGTCAAAACAAAAATCTTCCGTGAGATTGTCAGCGATGACTGCAAGCTTTTTCCCGTCATAACAGTATAGTTTTCCGGTGCCGTCTTTTTCGCGCAGGAATATCACTGCCGTTTTGCCGGAGCCCGACAACAGATACTGAAAGTCGCTGCAATTATCGAATTCAATCACATTACCCGTCGAGCTGTAGCAATACCAACGGTTTTCGACTTTCAAGAACTGTATTTCTACAGGATCCCCGGAGGTAATGTCTGCGTGAGAACAGCCTGAGATTAAAACCCCGATAACCGTCACAAAGGCGGCGATTGCCATAAAAACAGCAACAACAGGGACAACGCCCTTAAAAAAACACCTTTTCATACCATTTATTCCTTTCATAAAGTTAAATCAGCTCAAAAATGTTCAAAAACACCTCCCGGCCTCTTCGGAAAAGCTCTGAAGAAATCAGCAGCGCCGCGCTCGTTTATCACATTCACTCCTTCCATATATGCGGCGTATTCGGGGGCGGAATCGTCAAGACCGTAAACAATGCGTATAAACGCTCCGGGTGTGAGCTCCACGTCGGGTTCCGAGTCCGCTTTCCTTATTGTGCACCCGCCAAGGCCGTAAGAAACGTCAAAAACGCCTCCGACTTCAGGCAAAGTGTCATTGATCTTTAAAGTAAATCTGCCCGGCTGGCGGGGATATGCATTGGCGTCAAGGATCATAACAGTATTGAGAGGCCTTGCTTCAATGTCAGCCGCGATTCTGTAGGTTGTGTGGTTGTAGTGGCGGAGAACCATGTCGATTTCGGGCGCCGGCGCACAGTTTGCAAACTCAATCTTTTCAAACTCGCCCTCAAACATGCGAAGGAACGAGAAAATTGCAAGAAGAGCCTCTTTTGAGACGAAAGCAAATTCGCGCACGGTGAGTTTTGTGTCGACAAGGCGGTTGATTTCAAACCTCGCCGCCGTATCAAAGCCGATATATGCCGACGGGACACCGCCAATGTAACAGATGTACTTCTTCTCCCCGGCAAAATCTGCGTAGCCGTTTCTCCTGACGAGAAGATTTCTGCCCTTTCTGAACGTGTCGTAAATGCTTATCATATCGTCCGCTTTATCAGGTCCGCAGGGTATGAAGCGGTTCTCGTACGGCACGAAATCAAGCTTTGCGGAAGGCGTTTCGATTATCAGATGGTTTCCGACCTTCTCATAGCCGAATTTACGGTAAAATGCGAAAGAAAACGTATGAATAAGAGCGACCGCGGCACCGTTTTCAGCGCCTTTATTATGCATCTTTTCAAACATTTCACGGACGTAGCCCTTCCTTCTGAACTCGGGCGGCGTGGACACTGCGCCGATGACAAGAGCCGGCAAATCCCTGCCCGAAAAAGAAGTGGGTATGATGCGCGACACGGCTGTCGAAACAGTCGCTCCGCCGTCCTTCACCTTAACCTCAGTATATGTTCCTTTTTTGAAATCGTCAATATTATCAATCAGTACTTCAGCCATTTTCAAGCTCCTGAAACGTTTTTTAAATTGTAACCGAAAACCGCCCGAATTACAACCACGAACACGCCAATGCTTGACAGCCGCGCCTTGCCGATTTTATAATCTTGACAGCTGAAAACAACAGTGTAAATTGCATTGGCGGTGACACTATGGAGATATTTGAAAAAGTACACGGCAACATGATAACTGTTTCGGATTACCGCATTCTGTCGGAACTTCCGGAGCTGATGCGGCTCGATTCGGGCGCGCCTGTGAAGGACGCCTGCGACTGGGAGAAAAGGCGCCGCGAGATCTTTGAGACTGCGGTCAGGCTTCAGTACGGCGAGCTGCCGCCGGAGCCTGAGATTCTTGACGTGACGCTTCTTCACTCGACGCGTTTTATGAAGCGGCCCGACGTCCCCATGCACAATTATCTTATAAAGACAGGCACGGCGGAGAGGCCCTTCTATTTTAAGATGCAGGTGATACTGCCGGGCTGCGGCGGCAAGCCCTGCCCTGTTATCGTTGACGGGGACATGTGCTGGACTTATCACCTTGACGGCAGGTTCCTTGACGCCGCAATTTCGCGCGGTATCGGCTGGGTTCTTTTTGACAGAACGGTGATTGCGGACGACGTGAACGACAGGGGACGCAGAAACGGCAGAATTTACGAAACATACTCCGACCTTGACTGCGGAGCTCTCATGGCATGGGCCTGGGGCTACAAAATATGCGTTGACGCGGTCCTTAAGCTTTCGCTTCCCGTTGACCGCGACTTTATCGCTTTTTCGGGCCACTCGCGCGGCGGAAAGACAGCGCTCCTTGCGGGTGTCATTGACCCGCGCGCAAGTATTGTCAATCCGAACAGTTCGGGCGCGGGAGGCGCCGGCTGCTACAGGTTTGTGATGAACGGGCAATGCGCCGGCGGAGACCCTTTCAGGAGCGAGACGCTCGACGACCTTCTCAACGTTTTTCCGTTCTGGTTCGGCCCGTCCCTTGGCGATTTTTACGGCAGGGCTTCCGCTCTTCCTTTTGACGAACACTTTCTTAAGGCGCTTGTCGCTCCGAGGACTCTTTTCATTTCGGAGTCCTGCGACGACATCTGGGCAAACCCTCTCGGAACGCTCCTCACCACGCGCAAGGCAGAGCCCGCGTTCAGGCTTACAGGCGCTTCCGACAGCATCTTCTGGTACTACAGACCCGGCAAGCACGCCCACACGTACGTTGACGTCGAGATGCTCGCCAATGTAATAAACCACAAAAGATCCGGTGAGCCCGTTGACGGCAGGATGTTCGTCCTCCCGTTTGACGACAAGCCTATATTGAAAGATCATGCCGTGAAACAATAAAATATTAAGCCTCCGGCTGAAACCTGCATTTTCGGCAAGTGTTCGGACGGAGGCTTACTTTCAGCAATTATAGGTAAATTCTGTCACCTTTTCTTTTTGATAAGGACAAGCGCGGCGGCCGCGGCGACAGCGCCGAAGCCCGAGTAAAGGATGCCGCCGCAGCCTTTCTTGGCGGATGAGCCCTGCTGAGTTTCAGTGTCTGCGGGCTTTTCTGTCGGCGTCGGTTCCGGAGTTGCTTCGGGAGCATCTGTCGGAGTCGCTTCGGGGATTGCAGTAGGCGTTTCGGCAGCTTCCTGCGTCGCAGTCACGTCGGGCCCGGTTGTCGATACGGGGGGCTCCGGCGCGAGCGGATTGTTGCTGCCTCCGCCCTTTTCCAGCCACGCCCGGCCGAACTCCTCGGCGCCCGCCATCGACTTGAAGAAGCCGATGTAATAGATTTCAACCTCGCTGTCCTTGTTTGAACTGCGGAAAATGTCGTAACGGCAGTTAAGAAGAGCTCCTTCCCTGTAAGGCGCCTGCCTGAGGTCGATATTCACGTATTGATATCCGTCGGTATTCGCATATCCGGCGATGACCTTCTGCGGCTCGCAGTAGAACGGGAAGGCTTCGGTCTGGTAGTAGAATTCGAGCTCGTTGCCTGCTTCGGGGTCAATCTTAACGCCAATGGAAATGACCTTGGCGTCTTCGGTCGTAAGAGCCTTCAACTCTTCAAGAGTGATCATCCCGTCAAAGTCGAGTTCGACGTACGGGTCAGTAGAGTCAACCACTTCGGCAATGTAGCATTGTTTGTCGGAGTCAAAGTAGATGTCGCCAATGTCGTGCGCACCGGGTAAAAAGAGACTGTCATAGTCATCCGTGTTTAAGAACAGAATGTCTGACGGAGCTTTTTCAACTTCCTCATCCTCGATAACACTGCTTTTTACAGTCACATATTTGCCGGGGCAGCCCTCAAGAGGCAGGTAGCCGTCGTTTGCAAAAACCACCACCTCGTATTCAGCCGGGATTATGTTGCCGTCAAGGATAAACTCTTCATAACGGTTGAAGAAAACTCCTTCCGTTGCGGGAAGCTCAACCTCGCAGCCGTTTTCGCCGACATACCACCACACGAGGGATACAATCCCGCCGTTATCCGGGTCATACGTTTCACCGGCTTTGTAGATTCCTACCCAGTCTTTCTCGCCAAACTGCCCTTCCAAGGTAACAGTCATTTTCCCGGGTTCGGTTGAGACCGTAAGGGTCTGTTTCGGACCTTCGGCATCGTCGGCAAATATCTGCACTCCGAACAAGCCGAAAACCAGTGCAAGCGAGAGCAAAAATGCAATTGTCTTTTTCAAATGTGACACCTCCGTGATTCCGCCCCGTAACTGTCTGTCAGTTTCAGGAGCAATCATTTTTGCATTGTTAAAGTTTTACAACGCATAAGCCCGTTTCATGTTAATAATCACTTCTTTCGGGGAATTCTCTTTGGAATCATTCTCGGACGTCCGCAAGTTTCCCGATAAAGAAGGGAATATTGTTTTCAAGGTCTATAAGCATATAAATAAAGGGCCTGTTGAGATAGACTGCTTCCGTGGGAAGTCCGCCTGTATGCATTATCAGGTCGGACACTGCAGCTGCCTTGGTTCCTCTCTCCGCAACCGAAATGAACGTTTTGTGAATAACGCCTCCGATGAACAGCGGATTCTGAGAGATTCCGATGCCGGAAAAATCAGCTTCAGCTCCGCTGAAAGCGTCTTTTAATCCAACCTTTTCGAGAGCGTGGGAAAGATCTGCCGAATAAGATGTTTTAAATTTAGGGATTTTGGCGCCGACCGAAATCTCAGCTCTCCCTGAAAGCGCATTGACAAGTTTGTTTCCGTCAAGAGAATCTATGAGCGCTTCCATACTTACACCTGTATTCGGAAGAAGAGCAGCGAAGGCGTATTTTCCGTTTGCATAAGGCTTTACAAACCCTTTTGATAACTCTGTCTCAATGAAAAGCGACTCTTCAGAGTAAAGCATCATTACTTTCGTCTTTATCCCATTCTCATTGGTGAAGTCACCCTCGTGTTCATCACTGCCTTCTTTGTATGGTTTTTCCCATTCTGCATCAAATGACAAAACGTTAAGAAGAAATATCGTATCTTCTTCAGGTTTTATGCTGTCCGTAACCTCTTTAATCATATTCCCGGTATGTATCTTGACCCAGTTATTGATGTCTTTCAGGGCATTGTCGTCAAATACCGTAAAGTAGGCATCGGCATTATAGTAGTCTGCATTTTTTTGCAAAAAGTCTTTGGACAAGTCAATTACAGAGCGCTTGTTAACCCAGATGGAATTGGCAATTTTGAGTTTGTTTTTCGCATCTTGCGGAAGCGAACTCAGATACGTTTTAAAGAAGTCATTCAGTTCATCAATGCCGACGCCGAATGTCTTCTCCATCTGTAATAGAGTATTGTTTTTGGCACCGTTAGCTGTCATGGAAAGCGATGCCAGGACCGAAACCGGCGAAAGCAGTATGTTATTCCCGGATACATTTGCCTCTTTAAGGAGCTTAACTCCGAAATCGGCAACCGCTGCAGCAGTTTTGCCGTCGATAGGTTTTGCCTTAATATCTGTATTCTTATGTACGCCCTTCATCAAGTTGTCTGCGGAAATAGTTACGGTGCAACCGGGTACGCCGGCAATTATAACTATCATAAGAAAAACAGCTAAGATAACCGCCAAAAAGTGTTTTTTATTCATAATAATTTCCTCCGTAGAATTATTTAAGAATCAAAATGAACAGTCACGATGCAGTTCATTAAGATTATCTTGCCACCAATCTGAAATCATTATCACACATTTCCAAGGAAACGGCAATGGCTTCAAAAAATTTCAAGCTTAAAGCTCCGAATTGCAATTGAAAAAAAGTCTGTTTTCTGTCATAATCTCATTAAGGAAGACCACTTTCAAAAGAGGGAAAAGAATGAGATCAAAACGCGCTTATATTCCTGCAGTGTTTGTGCTTGCGGCAATCGTATTGGCGTCATTTTGCATGCTTGTCGCGGGCTGCGGCAGAAGCGAAGACCCGTATGACCCGAGCGTCGAAATATCGCCCGAAGCAGTTGATTTCGGCGATGCCCTTTCAAGGAAAGTCAGGTCTTATTTCACGGGCGCGGCCTTCTGCACGGTTGAGAGCGCAAACGACCCCGACGAGGGCAGAGTCATCAGGATCAAGTCAAAGAATGTCAGGAAAGACTACACGTCGGTTCCCGAGGTTTTCTTTAACTACAAAGAGTTCTGCAAATCGGTCGGTGTTGAGCCGGTGCCTCTTAACGAGAAGCCTTTTGTCGTGATGAAAGTCAAAGCCCAGAACGCGCACGACAGGCTTTTCAGCATTTTTGCACACTCCGCGGCGGACATTCTCTCGCTCCACAGCCTCGAATGCTCCGCGGTGATACCCTACGAAAACCAATGGCACTATATCGTTTTTGACCTCTCGGAGGAGACCCACAACGACCTTTTTACGGTCTTTCGTCTGAGATTTGAGCAGCTTGCCGTGAAGAGCGGCGAGAGCGTCCTTATAAGCGAGATGCGTTTCTGCACCGGGGAAGACGCCAAGGCATACAAAGAGAACCCCGTCTACGCGATAGATGAGCGGACCGCCGACAATTATACGCTGAGACTCCTCTCGTACAACATCCAGACGGAGGCGGGCAACAGCGCGCCCTTCCCTGTGAGAGCGGCGATGCTGAAGAATTTCATTGACGGGAAAATGCCTGACGTTGCCGGCTTCCAGGAGGCCACCCCGACGTGGAGAAAATGGCTTTCCGAATACGTTTTTAACGACTCCTACGCGTCTGTCGGAAAGGAACGCACGACAAACAGCGAGGCAAACACAATCTACTACAGGAAAGACAAGTTCGACCTTATAGACTCCGGTACTTTCTGGCTGTCGCCGACGCCCGAAGTTGAGGGCTCC
>Ga0310696_10000723_pt1 | contig 49591 bp, 44 predicted proteins | sample AusTroGonzalo_MG_4_FD_203885 | JGI IMG/M metagenome (GOLD analysis project Ga0310696, IMG submission 203885) | Bovine rumen microbial communities from tropical cattle in Woodstock, Queensland, Australia - Gonzalo_02 (v2) (version 2) | ecosystem: Host-associated > Mammals > Digestive system >...
GATGATAATTTGAGCGAAAGCGGATTCTCAATGCAGAAATATTTCGAATACGATACGTATCATAATGAAACTGGATATCTAATTGTAAATATTGAAGAGGATAGTCTGTTGTTGATGACGCTCGCAAGGGTAGATGATGTGGAATGGTCGCAGGCTCCCGAAATACTTGCTTCTGACGATGAGGATATGTATTTGCCGTCGGCTGGAGAGTATGAATATGTACTCAATAACTACGTAAGGTTTTACAATTTGTTCAGAGAAAATGGTATTGGTCCTGCAATCCTTACTTCTACCGAAAAGGATGACAATACGGTTTATGTACTTAATACGGAATACGGTCTTATGATGGAACATCCTAAGAGCGAACCGGCCGTTGCAATGGGCTTCAAGAAGATTGGCAAGAACGAAGTTATCAATATGGTTGGTCGTACCTCCAATATAAGCCGTACAGGTTCGGTTGAGATCATCGTAAGCGACAGGCAAGAAATGGCAGTCAGCACCGATGATGTCCTCTGCAACACCGACACCGCACACGTTGCCATCGAAACCGAATATTCGGTTGTGAACTGGTACAATACAATTAATTCCGACGAGCAGGTTGTTGTCGAAAACGGTATTGCCGTACTTCCCGAAGGAAGTTATATCGCCGTCGGAACCGATGTGTTTGGCTCGTGCCACGATACATTGGAAGTAAAGGTAAAGGATTTGGCGTTCTACATTCCGCAGGATACTACGGTTTGCGATTCTACAATACTAACCATTGCAAAGGAGGATGTTATTGTGATGCTCAATGGCGAAGCTATTGAAGGTCAAACTCTTGTATTAACCGAAACAGGCACATATACAATTGCGCTTATGGGTGTTGGCGATACCTGCCGCGAAGAAAAGATATTGAACTTGACAGTTAACCAGTCGTACAGCATTGAGTTCGACACAATTGTTTACGACAGCACATTTGTTTGGAACAACGAAACCTATACCGCTACTGGCGACTACGAACAGCGGTTTACTTCAGTCGGTGGTTGCGACAGTATTGTTACGGTTCACCTTACAATCGTTAATACCGAAACCGAATTTGCTGTTTATGGCAATGTTACCGAGGGTGACGGCGTTTCGCAGCTTTCGGGCGTGAATGTGGTTTCGAGCGGTGCTTCTACGGTTACCGATGAGGTTGGTTATTATATGATTATGGTTCAGCGGTCTAATCCGGTATTGCAGTTTGCAAAGGCGGGATACAACTTTGTATTCGATACCATTACCGAAAGCGGACAGCACAATGTACAGATGCTCAAGCCCGAAATGAATGTTTCGTTGTCGGAGGATTCATACGAGACAAATCCGTATGTGATGAGGCAGTTCATCGTTCAGCTCAGCAATACTGGCGACGGCCCGATGGCTTGGAGTTCGATTGTCGAAACCGAACAGACACGCAATGTAATGCATCGTCGCAACAACACAACTATGTGGGAATATGCCGACACCGTAATCCGTACCAACGCTAACGCAGAACAGGCAATCGCTACCGACGGCTACTACATCTACACTGCTTCGTGGCAGAGGGCTGGCGAGTTCAACAGGTACTCAATCGACAACGGATATTTGGAGACATTTATCATTGAAGGCGTTGGCGGAATTAGGAATATGACCTACGGAAACGGCTTCTTCTTCGCTACCGACAACACCAACAAGATTTACAAAATTAATATGGACAGCCAGAGCCTCGAGGATGTGATTACTCTCAACGACCCCGACCTGCAAATCCGTTACTGCGCGTATTCTACCGCCGAGGATTTGCTCTACATCGGCAACTGGACAAATCTCTATAAGCTGGTGGCATACAACACCGCATATCCAACTCTGATACCATTATCATACACTATGGACAATGTGTATAGCATTGCATACGATGCGTTCTCGGGTACAACTCCTTGCCTGTGGGCATTCTCTCAGGTTTCGGAAAACAACGGCCCGTTTGCCAAGATTTACAAGCTTAACACGAACGGCGTTCAGGTGGAAGGAATGGTACATTACATCAACGATGCTTCGCTGGCAACATCTAGTTCGTTGGCTGGTGGAATCTGTGTTTCACAGTACTTGTACGACGACAGATATGTACTTTTGGCAAATGTCCAGAACACCAATGCCGCAAACAACATTGCCGTGTATGAACTTGGACGCAAGAACTCGTGGGTAAGCACCGATGTTAAGGGCGGAATTATTCCTGTGGGCGGCAGCATCGATGTCACCGTAACCGAATATGCGGTTGAAAACGGCAACTATACGGCAAATGTCAAGTTCAAGCCGGTTGTTTGTATGCCAGAGGTAACAGAAGTCGGTCTGTCGATGGCAGTTTCTACACCGCAATGCGCTCCTGTGGCCAATTTGGTTGCTGAATCCGATACTTTCTACACTATAAATCTCAGTTGGGAGGCTGTCGAACTTGGCGACTACGAAAGTGTTTCCTATCTGCTCTACGAAGAAGGCACAGCAATGCCGATTGACACCGTTGATGCAACCAACTATACTATAAACAATCCAGAGGTCGGCAATCATTGCTACTATGTACGTGCTTTGATGCGTGGCGAGGCCGACTGCGTTTCGGAGGCTTCCAACACGGCTTGTGCCGAAATAGAGGAGTTCCCGTGCAATGTACAGTTGTCGCTTACGGCACGTGCCTACGGCGACCGCATAAAGCTCGAATGGAATGCTCTGTATGGTGTTGAAGGTTATGCAGTATTCACAGCTGAACCCGGTGGCGAAGGCTTGTATATTGGTTCGGAAACAACGTTTGTTGATACGCTTGTAATGCCCGAAATTGACTATTGCTATAAGGTTGTGGCTGTCTTCGCAAATGGAGAATGTCAGTCGATTGAATCGAACGATGCTTGTGCAAGAATTGCATCTGCAGGTTGTTCCGAACTTCCAGTAGTTACTGCAAAGGCTGTTGGCAATTCGGTTGCTATAAGTTGGACAAGGGTAGGGGACGTGCAGTCGTATTCGTTGTACAGGGACGGCAAGTACCTCACCAGCACTGCCGACACAACCTTCTACGATATGATGCTCGATTACGAGACCGAATACTGCTATGTGGTTGAAATCGACTGCGGTTATGGCAACTACGGCTTGTCCGAAACTGCTTGTGCAACTACCGATGCAGAAGTCATTGAGGAGAATGGTGTTGATTTGCTCGATGCCGACAGTTTCGAGTTGTATCCAAATCCAACATCGGATATCTTCTTCATCGAAGGTCAGCAGATGCAAGCACTGCAGATTGTGAACTTTGCCGGACAGCTTGTTTACAAACTTGACAATATTTCCGACGATATGCTTCCGATAGATGCTTCGGGTTTTGCTCCAGGAGTTTATGCAGTAAGAATAATTCTGTTTGATTCTCGTTCTGTTGTAAAACGAATTGTGATAGGCAGATAAATAAAGAGAAACTTTTCAGAGGCTCCTTTATTATTAATAGGAAAACATGATTTTGCAAAAAATATAAAGATGACAGATAACAAGCAAAAGACCAACTACGGCGCCCTGTCGATACTTATAATAGTATTTTTCTTCTGGGGCTTTATGGCAGCAGGGAACAGCATTTTTATTCCGTTCTGCAAGCATTACTTCAACCTCGACCAGTTCCAGAGTCAGCTAATCGATTTTGCGTTTTACCTTGCATACTATGTCGGCGCATTGATACTTTTCGCCTACTCGGTAGTAAGGCGCAACGATTTTATCGCACGGTTTGGCTACAAGAAATCAATAGTGTTCGGACTCCTGTTTTCGGCGGTAGGTGCGGCAGCAATGATTGTTGCTGTAGGCGCAAACAGCTTTATGGGAATGCTCATCGGTTTGTTTGTCGTGGCACTTGGATTCTCGTTGCAACAGACGGCAGGAAATCCGTTTGCAATAACCCTTGGTCCTCCAGCGACAGGAGCGTCGAGAATTAACCTTTGCGGTGGTCTCAACTCGTTTGGTACAGCCATTGGTCCGATTATCGTGGCATTGCTTCTTTTCGGAACTACAGCAGCCGTAAGCGACGAGGAAATTGCAAACCTTGAAATCAGCAAGGCCGAAATCCTTTATGCTGGAGTTGGAGTCCTGTTCCTCATAGCAGCAGCAATTTTCTTCTTCTCGAAGAAACTGCCTAACGACACTTCAACCGAAAAGACCGAAAAGACAAGCAAGGCACTTGTCGCCCTTACGATAATGACAGTGCTTCTAGTTGCTATGTTCATACCAGTGTTTATGAGCTACCGTGAAAGTTTCGCAGACATGGAAAATGTGGAAATTTTCCGCGTGATATTCCTGATGGCGGCACTTGTGATAGTTTTTGTAACATTGCTTTCTGTAAATGGAATGGCAAAAAAGAAACCCGAAGGATGGGGCGCGATGAAATATCCGCAGTTGGTATTCGGAATGCTGGCAATCTTCATTTATGTAGGCGTTGAAGTTTCTACCGTAAGTAATTTCGGTGAGTTGTTGCAAAAGCCCGACTTTGGTGGTTTTGCCGCCAACGAGGTCGCGCCATTCATCTCGATGTACTGGGGTAGCCTTATGATTGGTCGTTGGACAGGTGCCGTTGCCGCCTTCGACTTCAAATCTACGACAAAGAAGATTCTTACAATCGTTGTTCCGCTGGTGGCATTCGGCGTAGTGCTGGGCGTAAACGCAATTTCGCAGTACAGCATTGTTGCTTTGCTTCCGTACATTGCACTTATAGCAATACAGATTGCAGCATTCTACTTCACTAAGAACAAACCAGCACGCACATTGTTCGTATTCGCAGTATTGGCAGTATGCATGATGTTGGTAGGCATCTGCACCGAAGGAATGATTTCTGTTTATACAATTATGGCAGGAGGCTTGTTCTGCTCTATTATGTGGTCGTCGATTTTCAACCTTGCACTGGCAGGACTTGGCAAATATACAACCCAGGGTTCGGCATTCCTTGTGATGATGATTCTCGGTGGCGCAGTAATTCCGCCAATACAGGGCAAACTGGCCGACTACATGCAGACGCTTTCGCCAACCGAAGGTTTCGGAATACATTATTCGTATGTAATCCCTGTTCTATGCTTTGCATTTCTGGCATTCTTTGCAATGTACGTAAAGCGTATTCTGAAGAAGCAAGGCATAGACTACGACAGCGAAGTGTAGAACAATTGTTGTGGCGAAATAATCAATGCTTGTCTGTCAAGGTAAATTTTACATTCTGTAGCAAGTTTCTACGTTGTGGACAATATCAAAATTGATATTATTCATCAATTTATGAAATTCAAAACTGTCGCACTAATTATTTTCATTTTTTGTAACTTCGCACCCATAAACGAAACATAAAAACAATGACAGAAAAAATCATCATCCTCGACTTTGGTTCACAATATACTCAATTGATAGCCAGACGAGTAAGAGAATTAAACACCTATTGCGAAATACATCCCTACAACAAGATTCCCGCATTGGACGAATCGGTAAAGGGCGTAATTCTTAGCGGAAGTCCGTACTCGGTGCGCGACGAAAAGGCCCTCAAGCCCGACCTTTCGGCAATAAAGGGAAAAATGCCGCTTCTCGGCGTATGCTATGGTGCACAGTACCTTGCACATTTCTACGGCGGTGAAGTCGCTCCGTCGAACTCACGCGAATATGGCCGTGCAAACCTCAACTTCGTAAACGCAAACGACGTGCTTATGAAAGACGTGCCATCGAACTCGCAGGTATGGATGTCGCATGGTGACACAATAAAGCAAATACCTGAAAACTACGAAATTATAGCTTCAACTGCCGACGTAAAGGTAGCAGCCTACAAAATCGGTGGCGAGCAGACCTGGGGCATACAGTTCCACCCAGAAGTTTACCACTCGACCGATGGCAAGACCTTGCTGAAGAATTTCGTAGTAGGCATTTGCGGTTGCTCACAGTCGTGGACACCAGATTCGTTTGTCGAAACAACAATCAAGGAACTTCGCGAAAAAATCGGTAGCGACAAGGTCGTTCTCGGACTTTCGGGCGGCGTTGACAGTTCGGTTGCTGCAGTATTGCTCAACAAGGCTATCGGCAGCCAGCTCACCTGTATTTTCGTTGACAACGGACTGCTTCGCAAGAACGAATTTTCGTCGGTGCTCGAATCGTACCGCGGAATGGGCTTGAATGTTATCGGCGTCGATGCAAAGCAGGACTTCTACCGCGAACTTGCAGGCGTAACCGAACCAGAACGCAAACGCAAGATTATCGGCCGTCTTTTCATCGAGACTTTCGACCGCGAAGCCAGCAAAATCAAGGATGTGAAATGGCTTGCGCAAGGCACCATCTACCCCGATGTAATTGAATCGGCAGGCGTTCTTGGTCCGGCAGCAACAATCAAGTCGCACCACAACGTTGGCGGTTTGCCCGAAAAGATGAACTTGAAGATTGTAGAGCCTTTGCGTCTGCTCTTCAAGGACGAAGTTCGCCGAGTAGGTAAGGCGTTGAATGTCAGCAACAACATACTTGGTCGTCATCCTTTCCCGGGACCGGGACTTGCAATCCGCATAATCGGCGACATCACCGCACAAAAGGTTGAAATCTTGCAGAATGTTGACGACATTTTCATTCAGGGACTTCGCGAAGACGGACTTTACGACCAGATTTGGCAGGCAGGAGCAATTCTGCTTCCAGTGCAGTCGGTTGGCGTAATGGGTGACGAACGCACTTACGAAAACGTTGTGGCTCTCCGTGCAGTACACTCCACCGACGGTATGACCGCCGACTGGGTTCACCTGCCATACGAGTTCCTTGCAAAGATTTCGAACAAGATAATCAATAAGGTAAAAGGTGTGAACAGAGTTGTTTATGACATCAGCTCGAAGCCTCCGGCAACGATCGAATGGGAATAAAAACGGGGAAATCCCATTGACAGCCCGTCCGACGGGAAGGCTTCAAAACATGCTGAATAACAAGAACTTAGAGCTATCAAATTATGCCGATGAAACAAAACGAAAACATATCATACGCTGCGGCATTGGAAGAATTGGAAAAGATTCTTGCCGACATGGAAAGCAACGAACTCGACCTTGACACACTAAGCGAAAAGGTAAAACGTGCAGCGTTCCTTACAAAACTGTGCAAGGCAAAACTGAGAAGCACAACCGAAGAAATTGATAAGATATTGGAGGATTGGCAGAAGGAATGAGTTATAATTTGAAATTTGAAAATTCAAAAATTTGATGATTTGAATGGCTGGACGACTTAAAATATTATTACGGACAATTTGCCTGACGATGACAATAGCATTGGCAACAATCGCATCGGCTCAGCGCGTTCGTCCTTCAACAGCCGTAATTGACAAGGAAAAATATGCAGGTCCAACGCAATGGTCGTGTGTAGATAAGCATTACGGCTACTATTTTATAAGTTACGCAATGCCAATACCAATAACAGAAAATATTGAACTAGAAGGCAAATCTGGCAAATTCCGCGTGGGATACATGTACCGTTACAAGATTGCGAAGCCGTTTGATATTGGCTTAGGAATTAACTATTTGCGACAAAGTACAGGGTTCATTTACGATTCGATAGCAATGCCGATGCCGTCGTTCAAGAAGCAAACATTTTCTAAAATAGAACATTCGGTGGAGTGTGCTGCTTTTATGAGGTTCAATTTCGGAAAAAGCGACTTCCGGCATCTTGGATGGCATATTGACATCGGAGCAAGTTATAGCTATGATTTTGCAAGTATAAACAAAACGGTGAACATATATGACAATAATTCCTCGCATGGTAAAATAAAGAACAAAATCCGCGACAAAAAAGCACCATATCGTCACGACTATGGAATTTTTGCACGGATAGGGTGGAATTATATAGCGCTAACTTGTGAATATAGTTTTGCCGATTGGGATTACTGTGGCTACGAACGTTCTCCGCTTATGCTAGGACTACAAATAAATATGTACACACGATAAAATTTAGTTACATTTGCAGAAAAATAATGGGAACAAAAAACAAACTTATTAAAAGATTTCTATCTAACCCAAAGGATTTTACGTTTGAGGAATTTGTGAGATTGTTCGCTATTTTTGGTTACGAACAAAGTAATAAAGGAGCGACATCTGGATCAAGAATTGAATTTACAAATGGAGAAAATTCTTTTATGATGCACAGACCTCATCCGAAAAACATAATAAAAACTTACGTTATGAAAGAAGCTCTTTCTTATATTAAGGACAACAAATTAATAGAAAAATATAATAATGAAAATAATGGAAAGGACGAATAACATGGGAACATTAAATTATAAAGGTTATATTGGCAGTGTAAATTATAGCGTCGAAGATGATTGTTTATATGGAAAAGTTATGGGATTACCTAAAAACATTACAATTATTTATGAAGGTGAGTCAATAAAAGATTTAAGAACGGATTTTGAAAATGCTATTGATAATTACCTAAATAATTGTGAAGAAAAGGGAATTGCACCACAAAAAACTTATAGTGGACATTTAAATGTTAGTATCCCTATTGACCTACATATAAAAATTGCAACACTAGCGATGCAAAATGGAGAATCAATAAATAGTTTTGTGCGTAACAGCCTAGAAGACAGTGTAAAAGTTCAGATGCAATAACTATGCGCAAATTATTCGTCATATTAGCATTAACAGTAATTTCAGCCGCTTCGTTCGGTCAGATAAGGATAGCTCTAGGCAAGTACAGCGGTGGTGGCGACTGGTACGCAAATCCCACCTCGTTACCCAACCTCATCAAGTTCTGCAACGAAAACCTTGGTACCAACATCGACCCCGAGCCGGCAACCGTAGAATTCGGTAGTGCAGACTTGTTCAACTATCCGTTTGTGCACATTACAGGTCATGGAAACATCATCCTTAGTGACTTTGAAGTTGAAAATCTGCGCAATTACCTTATCGGTGGCGGTTTCCTGCACATCGACGATAACTATGGTCTTGATGCATACGTACGCGACCAGATGAAAAAGGTTTTCCCCGAACTCGAATTTGTGGAACTGCCTTACACTCACGAGATTTACCATCAGAAATATGACTTCCCGAACGGTTTGCCAAAAGTTCACGAACACGACAACAAACCGCCACAAGGATTTGGCATAATTTACCAGGGACGTCTGGTTGTATTCTATAGTTATGAGTGTGACCTTGGCGACGGCTGGGAATCGCAGTCGGTCCACCACGACTCGGAGGAAATACGCACCAAAGCCTTGAAGATGGGTGCCAATATAATTAACTATGTGTTTGAAAATTAAAAAATTACAACTATGAAGAAATTAATAGTCATTATCGCATTATTGTCGGCAGCATTTTTCTGCAATGCACAGGAATATAACAAGAACACAGTAAAAAACATTACAAACAGCTTCATCACAACACTTATGAGTGGTGATTTGCAAGGCACATTGGAATTTTTCGATCCGAACTACGTTGCCGACCAGCACGACAATTTTCTTGAAGGACGTACAGAACAGTTTGTTGCTGAGTTTTTGGCAGGAAGCTACAAAAAGGGGTTCTATTTTATCACTCCAGAACTCAACAGGATAAAGTCGATGAAGGTAAAGAAGACTTGTTGCGACCTTAATAAAAACGAGATTTATGCCAATGTTGAGATTCTTATGGACTACGGCGTAAAATACACTGTTAAGCTCGAAATGATCATTACCGAAAATGGTGATATGTGCTTTATCGGAGCGGTAGGATAAAGAGATTTACGATTTTTGCTGACAAGATGCAAAGGAGCTGACAGGCTTGCAGTCTCACAATCTTGCAGGCTGCGCGACTGTTATTCTTTAAACATTGAATCACTTGAACCTTGAACCCTTCAAACCCCATAGGCATTCAAACGGGCGAAGCACATCGAAATTATTTCCTTGTCAAAATCATTTATTTATTAAATTTGCAGAATTAAAGTTAGATTGGCTTATGTCGCGAGAAACGATAATAAAAATGCTGACGGAAACCGCACGGAATGTTGTCCCTACGGGTTCAAAGGTCGTATTGTTCGGTTCGCAGGCGCGGGGCGATGCAAACGAAGAGTCTGACTGGGATATACTTGTGTTGTTGGACAGTCAGCGCGTACTTCTTAGCGATTACGATAATATTGCATATCCTATCCGTGCGGCTGGATGGGATGTCGATGCAATCGTGAATCCAATCCTATATACCAAGACTGATTGGCAAAATAGCAGTAATACACTCTTTTATAAGAATGTAACAAAAGACGGAATTGTACTATGGGGCTGAACGAGACAGAAAGGAAGGTAATGGTTGAATATAAGTTCCAAAAGGCAATCAGGACTTTGGAGCAGGCAAAGGGCAATATTGAACTGAAATACTGGGAAGTAATAGCAAATAGACTCTATTATGCTGCTTATTATGCAGTATCAGCCTTGTTATTGGCGAATAAAATTTCCGTCAAAACACACAATGGTGTAATCCAAATGTTTGGTATGAAGTTCGTTAAAACAAATATTGTGGATGCCGAATTAGGTAAACTATACAATAGACTTTTTTCGTTACGGCTTACAGGCGACTACAACGATTCGTATACATTGTCCGAAGACGATGTCGTTTCTTTGGTAGAACCAACCGAGAAGTTTATTGTTGAAATAAAAAAGTTGGTTGAATCACCACAAAACCTATAAGCCGATTTAATATATTACGTTTGAATTTTGCCATTCAAACGATATTTTCAGTAGCATTCGCCGTTCTCGCGTAGCGACTTCTTTTATTTTCGTGCAGTGACTCATATTCCTTTCGATTGACGTTAAAGGGGCAAATGCGAAAAACTATCGGCATAAAATTTGCATTACACAATCCGCTAAATTCATTGACTATGAAACGAATAACACTTATACTTACCATTCTGGCAACATTAACATTAGTTGCTAATACAGATTTATTTGCGCAGGATGTCCGCAACTCGAGCTACAGCACGATTGCACACATCGACAGTGACGGCACCGTTCGCAACAGCAGCTACTCAACAATTGGGCATATTGACAGCGATGGCACTGTCCGCAATTCAAGCTACAGCACGATTGGGCATATCGACAGCGACGGCACTATCCGCAATTCAAGTTACAGCACTATTGGGCACGTTGACAAGGACGGCACTGTCCGCAACTCGAGTTACAGCACAATTGGGCATATCGACAGCGATGGAACCGTCCGCAACTCCAGTTATTCAACGATTGGGCACGCCAAGGGAATAAAACGCGAATGGGCTGCCGTGTTCTTCTTTTTCAATTTCTTCTAATGCAAAACATACTCAATCTTACTACTCGCGATGAACGACCATGGTTGTCTGGATGACAACGGATAGTCATTATTTTGCTAATGTATTCAAAGTAGCATTTGCGTGTTAGAAAAGAAACGTGTACATTTGTAAATTCATTCAAAAAATTATGGAAACTAAAGGCGTTTTATATCTGATTCCAAATAAAATAAGTGAAACTTCGCTTGATGTTGTCGTCCCTAAATACATTTTTACACTTGTTTCTACAATAAGGCATTACATTGTTGAGGATATTCGCACCGTGCGTCGTTATTTGCGACAGTTGAATCATGAAGTTGATATTAATGGTATTACATTCTATGAACTGAACAAGCATACTGTCAGCACCGACATTGCCGATTACTTGAAAGCAGCAGAAAATGGTGAAGATATGGGTCTTATCAGCGAAGCTGGACTTCCGTGTGTGGCCGATCCTGGAAATGTAATAGTAGAAATGGCTCACAAAAAGAGCATCAGAGTAGTGCCTTTGGTTGGCCCATCATCAATATTGATGGCCCTAATGGCTTCTGGACTTAATGGACAGAATTTTGCATTCAACGGATACATACCCATCGACCAACCTGATCGAACTCGCAAGTTGCGTGAACTTGAGGCTCGTTCGCATAGGGAACATCAATCTCAGATATTTATGGATACTCCATATCGGAACAATCGTTTATTCTGTGATCTAAAGGCAACGCTTTCGCCTCAGACAAAGCTTTGTATAGCTCTAAATATCACAGCAGATGATGAGTTTATATGCACAAAAACAATATCTGAGTGGAAAAAGACAAATGTTGATTTGAACAAGAAACCATGCATATTTATAATATAATCAGCTGCACGGAATAAGAAATTAGATACAGTTTGTTGTTTATTTATTCGTGTTTTTTAGTTCCTCAAGCTGTTTTTCAAGTTGTTCAATTTTTTTTGCCATTTCGTCAAGTTGTTTGAAACGTACATAGAGTCTTTGATATTTATGTGCATCCATAGCTGGTGCTCCCATTAATACAGCCCCTTCGTCTTTTATGGTTCCAGCGATTCCTGTCTTTGCTTGCATTTTTGTATGGTTGGCGATATTGGAATGCGGACCAATTCCCACTTGTCCACCGAACATGCAGTTTTCACCAATCTTTGCCGATCCTGCAATTCCTCCTTGCGCTGCAATTACGGTGTTCTTGCCTATTTCAACATTGTGAGCAATGTGGTTGTGGTCGTCTAATTTCACTCCTTGACGGATTATGGTTGACCCAGCAATAGCACGATCAATAGTAACAAGCGCACCAAGTTCTACGTTGTCCTCAATAACCACATTGCCAATTTGCTCAATTTTCTCAAATTCGCCATTGTTATTAGGCGCAAATCCAAAACCATCGGCACCAATGACCGTATTGGAATGGATTATGCAATTTTTCCCAATCTCACAATCGTAGTAAATTTTAACGCCAGGATATAATATGGTATTGTCACCGATTTTCACATTTTTGCCGACATAGCATAGCGGATGTACCTGCACATTATCACCCAATATTGCATTTTTGTCTATGTATGCAAATCCACCGATATAGCAACCTTTGCCAACCTTTGCCGTGCGGTGAATTCTACTGCGCATTTCACGACCTTTGGGAATTTGCTTCACCGCGTAGATATGGAGCAAATCGGCAACCGACTTGTAGGCATCGGGCACGCGAATCAAAGTGGCGGAAATTTTCCCATGTGGTTCAAAGTTGTTGTTTACAATCACAGCCGAAGCCTTACTTGTATATATGTATTGTTCGTATTTGGGATTTGCTAAAAACGAAATAGCTCCTTGCTCTCCGTATTCAATTCTTGCGAATTTCGAAATCATAACCGAACCGTCGCCTTCGACCTTGCCACCGAGCATGTCGGCAATTTCCTTTGCTGAATATTCCATTATTCAATATAATATATATGGGAATGCAAAAATAGTTAATAAATTTGGTTTAGCAATATAAACGAAACGAAAAGCATTGTCTTTGCATCTTCAATGAGCATATATATTTCCAATATTTACAAAAGTGTTTTGATATTTATGTTTAGTATCCTGTATTTAATTGTTATATGAATAGGGGCTAATGATAACGATAATATTATTGTGTTGGTATAATTGATGTAGAAAAAACTTGTAACAACAAAGGCATTGGATATATTTGCATCGCAATCGTAAAAGCGGTTGCCTAAAATTGCCCTCATATTATCAAACTTTATTTTAGCCTCCGTTAGAATCCCAAGCTTTCGGAGGTTTTTTCGTATTATAACCTTGGACTCAAACTTTCTTAAAATTCTGCATATATTTATAATTTCCGGACTTTAGCATATTCCCCTTCATCCAACATGATAATCTCATATTTGTGCTTGCCATCTTTCGATTGCGTATAGCGCAGATTGCCTTTGGCGTAAGGGTATAGCGGACGGGTGTTGTAAATTGCATAACCATTCTTCTTCAACCATTCACCGATTTCCTTCATACGTTGAAGTGCCGTTTCTGGCAGTTGCCCATCGGCATCGGGACCAACATTTAGCAGATAGTTTCCGCCTTTTGCAACAATGTCAATGAGGGTGTGTATCAGTTTGCGCGTGCTTTTGTAGTTGTCGTTCTCAACGTATGACCAACTGTCGCCCATGCTCATGCAAGTTTCCCAAGGGTAGGAGAGAAGGCTGTCGGGAACCTGTTGTTCGGGAGTGCGGTAGTTTTCGTATTTACCACCTACGCTACGGTCAACAATTATTAGGTCGGGATTGTCCTTGCGAGCCATTGCTGCTATACGTGGCATATCAATGTCCTGTATGCGTTGGTAGCATCCGAGCCATTCACGGGTTTCATCGTTCAAGCTCCATTCGGGACGCACCCAACCGCCATCTAGCCATAAAATATCGATATCACCGTAGTTGTGCGTTAACTCGTATATCTGGTTGTAGGTGAACTGCTTGAAGTTATTCCATCGTTGCGGGTGCGAGGCTATGTCGTAGTTGACATTGCGGTCGGGAGTTGCCCATTCGTGTGCCCAGTAGTCGTCGTTGTGCCAGTCGGGTTTCGAGAAATAAAGACCTATCCACATCCCTTCGTTGCGGAAAGCATCAACGATGTCCTTTGTAATGTCGGGTTGTACCGATGTATGGTAAGGACAATCTGCTCCTGCAACGCTGTAATCGGTCTGCTTGCTGTCGAACATACAGAAACCGTCGTGGTGCTTAGTGGTGAAAACCATATATTTCATTCCTGCCTCCTTTGCTGCTTTTGCCCATTGCTTGGCGTCAAAATGCTTTGGATTGAATGTCTTTTTAAGTGCTTGATATTCTTTCTTGTATTCGTAGTAGTCGGCACCGTTTCGGTTTATCCACGGCTCGTTGCAGATACTCCACGATTCCACCACGCCCCACTGTGAGTACATTCCCCAATGCGCCATAAAGCCGAATTTCAGGTCTTGCCACTGCTCGATACGGTTAAGTATTACCGTGTCGGTTTCTGGTTTGCTGTCGCTTTGGGCATTCAGAGCCAAAGTTGCCAATACTATGCTGAGTAAAATAATTGTCTTTTTCATCATTTTTTGTATTTGATTGTGATGTCTTCCAAGTCATTGTCATCGCTACTGAACCCGATTTGCAGGATTAGTTTCTTGCCATTTTTGGGGGCGGTCATTTCACCAGTTATTTCGTTGTATTCGCGCAGCCAGAACTTGTCAATCTTTATGTCGAATGTGCTTGTGCCACCAACTGGAACTTCTATTTTTTGCATTCCGATGAGTGACTTTTGCAATCCGCTTTTGTCGTTCGGATTCTTGATATACACCTGAATTACAGACTTTCCCGACTTGCATTTCGCTTTTGTGCCAATATTGCTGATTGTTCCAGTAACGCGCATTCCATTAATGTCAACTTTTACCTCGCTGATTTTGAATTCAGAATATGAAAGTCCATAGCCAAACGGGAACAATGGTTTTTCCTGCATATATTTATAGGTGCGACCTTGCATGTTGTAGTCGTCGAAGTCGGGAAGTTGTGAGGTTGATTTGTAGAAAGTCACAGGCAGACGGCCAAAATTGTCGCTCTCGCCAGCCAATGCCGAAGCAACAGCTTTTCCCATATCCTCGCCACCATACCAGCATACCATTATGGCGTTTGTTTCGTCAATGATATTTTCGAGAGCAATAGCACTGCCAGTACACAACAGCAATACCAATGGTTTGCCAAGTTTTTTCAGTTGCCTTATTTCTTCAACTTGATTTTCCGGAAGTTCTATCCTTGTGCGGTCGCCCTTGTGGAAACCAGGAATGTCGATTGGAAGTTCTTCGCCTTCGAGTTGCGGGTTAAGTCCGCCTGCATATACAATTATGTCGGCATCGGAGGCATCGGGGGATATAGCAAAACGCTGGCTCAGTCCTTCCAAGATGGTTGAAGTGTGAAGCGGTGTTCCGTTGTAGTTGCCGAGAGGCATAAGAGTGTCGTTGGCATTAGAACCAGCGACGAATAGCCGTTTTCCGTCGATTGGCAGAATGCCGTCATTTTTTAGCAGCACAAATGTTTCGGTTGCAGCGTCGTGCGGCGTAATTTCTGGCAAATTGCTGAAATTTGGATGCGACTCTGTGATCTCCAAACGCAGAGAAAGAACTCTACGCAGATGTTCGTCAATCTTGCTTTCGGGAATATATCCAGAATCGACGGCAATTTTCAGTGCTTGCAAACCACTTCCGCATTCAAGGTCAACTTCGCTGCCAAAAGCATCGGATGCTGCGAGTGCTGCCGTAGCGTGGGTTTTGTGGCGTGGAATCACGGTGTCGCGTTCCCAGCAGTCGTTCAACGCCCAGCAGTCGGTAACAACAATGCCATCGTATTTCCATTTGTTACGCAGTATATCAACCAGAAGTTCACGGTTGGTGCAGCAGGGGCTTCCGTTCAAGCGGTTGTAGCCGCACATTACCTGCTTGACATCGCTTTTGCTGATAATGTATTCAAACGCTGGAAGGTAAGTTGTCCAGAGGTCGCGTTGCGAAATATTTGCATCGAACTGGTGACGAGTGCCTTCGGGGCCGCTATGCACGGCAAAATGCTTTAGGCAGGCTGCGGCAGTAAGTGAACCATCGTTGCTTCCGTGCTGAAGTCCGCCAACACAGGCTGCACCCATTTTAGCCGTTAGGTAAGGGTCTTCACCGTATGTTTCCATACCACGTCCCCAGCGCGGGTCGCGGAAAATGTTGATGTTGGGTGTGAAAAATGTAAGTCCTGCATAATCACCGTAGTTGCCTTGTGCTTGCGACTCGCGGTATTTCTTATGGGCTTCTGCGGCTACCTGCGAGAAAATATTTTCGACCATTTTGCTGTCAAACGATGCCGCTAACGCTATCGGCATAGGCCATACTGTTGCCGTTCCGTTGCGACCAACACCGTGCAAGGCTTCATTCCACCAACTATAGGGTTTCAGTCCGAGGTGCGGAATTGCAGGATTCTGATGCTCAAGAAGCGAAAGTTTTTCGTCAATGGTAAGCCGTCCGATAAGGTCGTTGACGCGGGTTTCAATGTCAAGGGTTGTGTCTTGAAACGGGTATTGCTGGGTGAAGCCTATTAATGGTATTATGCAATATATTGTCGATGCAAGTAGTATGAGTAATAGGCGTTTCATTGTGCAAACTAATCTTGTAATGAATAATAAAAGCCCTCCGAAGAGGGCTTTTTATGTTATTGGAATTCGATTTTAGAAATCGTCGCTGTCGGAATGTTGGATTACAGCATTGCCTTTCTTTGCTGCTTCCTCTTCTGCTGCTTTCTTCATCTCTTCTTCTACTCCGTAGTCGGTTGAAACAACGCTGAATTCGGTACGACGGTTGAGTTGGTGGCAAATTTCCTTCTTTCCAAAATCGGTAATCTTGTTTATGTATTCTTCATTCAGAACATCGCCAACCTTTAAGAATGTGTACTGCTTTGCCATCTGTGCGGTTACGGTCTTTGGTTCGGTTTCGCCAAAGCCCTTGGCAGTAAGTCTGTCTGGCTTTATTCCCTTTGAAATAAGGTAGTCAACACACGATTTTGCTCTTGCCAACGAAAGTGTCATATTGTAGTCGTCGTTGCCACGGAAGTCGGTATGAGCACGCATTTCAATTGTGATGTTCGGGTTGTCGTTCAAAGTCTTTACCAATCCGTCGAGCGAAACCGTTGATTCCGGCTTCAAGTCTGCCTTGTCGTATGCATATTCAATGTTCGGCAATTCGATTACACGCGGTATTCTGCCGAGGTTAAGTATTGCATTGAAAACGGTATCGTATTCTACCTTTGCAGTTGAGAATCGTATCGAATTAGAGAAGTAATCCTTTGAAACTTCGCCCTTTACTTCATATACCTTGTCTTTCTGGAGTTGCATTGTGAATTGACCCTTTTCGTTGGAAGTAAGTTCCTTCACAACAGCGCCATCAGCAAGAACGGTAATTTTTGCTTCCTTAAGTGGAATCTTCCTGTCGATATTTGTGGTGTCGTAAATTGCACCATTCATTGTAATTACAAGTGGCGGAAGAACGAAGGAATAAATATCGTCGCTTCCCTTTCCGCCCTTGCGGTTTGACGAGAAGTAGCCCGATTCTTCCTTGCCGTTGAAAATGATTCCGAAATCATCGAAAGAAGAGTTTATCGGGTATTTCATGTTTTCAACGCCTGTGAAATCCTTGCCTTTCTTTACTGCCTTATAAATGTCGAGACCACCCATACCCTGATGTCCGTCTGAAGCGAAATAGAGGTCGCCGTTTTCACGGACTGTCGGGAATACTTCATCGCCGAGGGTGTTGATTTTCGGTCCAAGGTTAATAGGCTTTGTGAACTTGTTGGATGTTCCTACACGCTGAGCCATATAGATGTCCTGTCCGCCGTATCCTCCTTCAACTTCTGCACTGAAATACAAGGTCTTGTCATCAGGTGTCAATGCAGGATAACCGACTTCTGCGGCCTCGAATCCGGGAATTTCAAGCATTACAGGCTGTCCCCAAGCGTTACCTTTCTTTGAACAAAGGTATATCTTGCAAGGCTCGTCAACTTTCTTTCCTGCCTTGCAACGTGTGAAATACATATCTGTTCCCTTGAGCGAAACAGTTGATGCGCCTTCGTCGTCCTCGGTATTTACACCGCCTACGATTGGGGTCGGCGACGACCAAGTGCCTTTTCTGTCCTGAGTTACCTCGAAAATATCTGTAAATTTCTGTCCCGACTTGTAGTTGTCGCGGCTGCCCTGCGAACCTTCGCGTGACGATGTGAAATAAACCGTGCGGTAGTCCTTTGATGCCCAGACTATCGAGAAATCGGCCTGTGCAGTGTTGAACTTCGATACATTTGTAACCTTGTATCTTGTAGGACGGCTAATCCAGTTTGGAACAATCTTGCACGACTCCATACCACTCTTAGCGCGGTGGTCCTGCGGAGCATATTTCAGATATTGCTTGTAGTAGTCGATTGCTTCCTCGTACTTTCCGTTCATTCTGAGAGCGTCGGCGTAGAAAAGGAGTACGTCGGGCTTGATTACGCCCCTTACGTAGTTCTTCACAGCCACCCTGAAGTACATTTCCGACTTGTCGGTGTTGCCGAGTTGCTTGTAGCAGAAGCCCAACTGATAGTTAACTTTTGCTAAATCCTCCTTTGCCGAGATGCTTGGCAATGCCTTCTCGTAATAGTCTTTCGCTAGGTCGTATGAGAACTGGTTGAAGTATTCGTTTCCCTTGTCAATCAAAGCTTTCTGTGCTTGTAAGAATAGCACCGAGAAAACCATTATTGCTATCGTCAACAGTCGTTTCATATATACAGAATATCCATTTTAAAAAAGTGCCCAAATATACATTTTTTTTTTCAATCACACGCAAAGTATTGGAAAAAGTTTATATGAAGTTTTTGTTTATTTGGAGGTTATGTTTTATTCAATAATGTATGGTTTTATAAAGTATTTATCGCCTTGGGCAGAAATGCGGAAATGTCGCCGTTGTTCTTTGCGATGTCGCGGACAATGCTCGACGAAATGAAGGTATGTTCGGGCAAGGTTAGCATAAACACGGTTTCGATGTCCTTGTCAAGAAGCTGGTTGGCATGACCAATGGAACGCTCGAACTCGAAGTCGGCGGAGGTACGCAGTCCGCGGAGTATGAAGCTGATATTGTTTGCCTTGCAGAAATCAACTGTAAGTCCCGAATAGGTTACGACTTCCACCTTCGGCTCGTCGGCGAACACTTTCTTTATCAGTTCTACGCGCTTTTCGCTTGGCAGCATTGCCGATTTTTCGGAATTAACTCCTACGCCGACAATTATCTTGTCGAACATCGGCAGTGCTCGGCGAACAACAGACTCGTGCCCGACGGTTATCGGGTCGAACGAGCCTGGAAAAAGTGCTATTCTATTTTTTGTCATTTTCTGCAATTTTTGCCCACGAGTCCTTCAGTGTGACGGTGCGATTGAATACAGGCTTTTCGGGAGTCGAGTCCTTGTCGAAGCAGAAGTAGCCCTTGCGCTCGAACTGGAAGCTTGTCTCCTTGGTTTCCTTTATGTATTCCTCAACCTTAGCGGTAACGACCTTCAACGAATCCGGATTCAGATAGGTGAGGTAGGTTTCGCCTTCGGCAAGGTCGTCGGGGTTTTCCTTGGTGAACAGGCGGTCGTACAGACGCACTTCGGCATCGACGCAGGTGTCGCAGTTTACCCAGTGGATGGTGCCCTTTACCTTGCGGCCGTCGGGCGACTTTCCGCCACGGCTTTCGGGGTCGTAGGTGCAGTGCAGTTCGGTGATGTTGCCGTCGTCATCCTTTATCACTTCGTTGCACTTTATGAAGTATGCATATCTCAGGCGCACTTCGCCGCCCGGTTTCAGACGGAAGAACTTGTTTGGAGCATCTTCCATGAAGTCTTCGCGCTCGATGTAGATCTCGCGGCCGAAGGTAAGTTGGCGTGTTCCTGCGTTCTCATCTTCGGGATTGTTCTGAGCTTCAAGTTTTTCGGTCTGGCCTTCGGGGTAGTTGGTAATCACGACCTTCAGCGGGTCGAGAACTGCCAATATTCTGTAGTCGCGCTTGTTGAGGTCTTCGCGGATGCAGTATTCGAGAAGGCTCACGTCAATCATATTTTCGCGCTTTGCAACACCGATTTTCTCGGCGAAGGTGCGGATAGATTCTGGTGTGTAGCCACGACGGCGCAAACCGCTTACGGTAGGCATTCGCGGGTCGTCCCAGCCGCTTACATACTTGTTGTTTACGAGTTCGAGAAGCTTGCGCTTGCTCATTACCGTGTATGAAAGGTTCAGTCGTGCAAATTCAATCTGCTGAGGACGCTTGCCGGTCTTGTCAATCTGGTCGAGGAACCAGTCGTATAGCGGACGATGAACCTCGAATTCCAAGGTGCAGATGGAGTGGGTGATGCCCTCGATGTAGTCGCTCTGTCCGTGTGCGTAGTCGTACATCGGGTATATGTTCCACTTGTCGCCAGTGCGGTCGTGCGGACGGCGAATTATGCGGTACATAATCGGGTCGCGCATGTGCATGTTGGGCGAATTCATATCGACTTTGGCGCGCAGTACCATCGAGCCTTCCTCGTGCATACCAGCGTTCATTTCCTCAAGGCGCTTCAAGCTTTCTTCGGCAGGACGGTTGCGGAACGGGCTTTCGATTCCTGGTATGGTAGGATTGGTGCGCTGTTCGGCAATCTGGTCGGGAGTCTGCTCATCTACGTATGCCTTGCCTTCGCGGATAAGCATCTTGGCCCATTCGTAAAGCTGGTCGAAATAGTCGGACGTGTAGAGCAACTTGTCGTACTCAAAGCCGAGCCACTTTATGTCGGCTATTATTGAGTTTACATATTCGACGTCTTCCTTCGAGGGGTTGGTGTCGTCGAAACGCAGGTTGCACTTGCCGTGGTACTGGTTCTTGATGCCGAAGTTGAGGCAGATGGACTTTGCGTGTCCGATGTGCAGGTAGCCGTTTGGTTCAGGGGGGAAACGAGTGTATGTGCTAGTTACTTTTCCTGACGACAAATCGTTCTCGATGATTTGTTCGATAAAGTTCAGTGAATCCTTCTTTTCTTCCATCTTGTTGAATTTTGTTTGTGTTAGAAAACGTGCAAAAATAATGTAAATTACGATTGGGAAGGAGAGTTTTCTGATTTTTTTTGATGGTGTGCATTAGCTGTCTTGTAATGAATTTTTATTCAAGGCAGAGCCTTGGAATGTTGGGTTGTAATTTGTAGTCGTAGGCTTGAGCCTACGACTAACTTGAGCCTACGACTATCTTGCATAAAAAATTTTCATTATAAACAATAAATATAGGGATTATGAGTTATCTGTTAAAAACATAAACATGAAAAAAGGGATTGTTTTTATAGTTATTTTTCTTATTTCAGCAATGTTGTTTGCGCAGGGTACAAGCAAATATCTTGTCTATAAGGAGACGACAAAGACTGGATATACTGTTAATTATCATATTCTTGCAGGAGAGAAATATGCTGTAAGTTGTCCCGATTTCAAGCAAGAGGTTTCGGAAAAGAAGTATCCGTTTCTCAGTTGCTATTTGGTAAGTCGCAAGCCTGCTGGCTACAAGTTTCTCAATGTGATTGCCCGTCCCGACGAAATTTATGTTGCTGATGTGGCGTATTCGAAATTCGAGAAGTTGAACAGGAAGGCTATTATTGAGTACTCTACACTAGATTCGGCATTTTTAGCAGTGCTGAATGAAATAATTGCAGAAAAATATCCCGATTCCACTATTGTAGAGAAACCTGTACTTATGAAGTTTACGCCTAATGTTGGCTCGGAACGTATTGGCGACTACGACTGCACTATTGGTAAAATGCAGATTACAGAATCTGAGAGTTGCAAGATTTGGTACACCAAGGAAATTAACTACAACTGGATACACCATGATGAGTTCTGGCTCGTGCCGGGGACTGTAATTCGTGCTGAATATTCCGATGGTATGACGTATTGTCTCGAAAGTGTCAGCGATTCCGAACTTGCTGTCGGTGACAATACCGAATCGGTAAAGACAGCATTGCGTTTGTTTTTCGGTAGATAGAAACAATTTGCGAGTTTTTCATTATAAACAGAAGTTGAGCCACCGATGAGGTGGCTTTTTTCTTTTATCATCTGTCTATAGTTTTAAATGTCCAGGATTCGGAATTGATGATCAATTGTCCATTATCCATTGTTAATTGTCAATTGATTTACAATCGACACAATATCGCATGCCACCAATGCGGCGGTTTCGGTACGCAAACGGCTAATACCCAATGTTACAGGTGTATAATTTTTCAATGCCATTTCTATTTCTTCGTGCGAAAAGTCGCCTTCGGGACCAATAAGAACGGTTACAGAAGTTTTCGGCTTAACAACATCGGCAAGGTTAATGCGTTTGCCGTCGTCCTCGCAATGAGCAACGAACTTTTGTTCCGAATTATCATTCTTCAAAAAATCGGCAAACTTCACCGCCTCGTTAACTATCGGATGATAAGCCTTGTACGACTGCTTCATGGCAGCTTCCACTATGCGGTTCATACGCTCGGTCTTTACTACCTTGCGCTCCGAATTGTGGCAGATGATGGGCGTGATTTCGGAGATGCCGATTTCGGTAGCCTTTTCAAGGAACCATTCTAGTCGGTCCATATTCTTGGTGGGCGCAACGGCTATATGCAGTCGGTAAGGCAACTTGTTGTATTCGGCTATTGTCTCGACTATGTGAACCGTAGTGTGCTTATGGTCAATGGTTTCGATAAGTGAGCGGTGCAAATTTCCCTGCCCGTCGGCAATGAAGATTTCGTCGCCAACCTTCAGCCGTAGCACGCGTGCACAGTGGTTCGACTCTTCCTCGTTCAGAGTGTGGAATTCGCCCGAAATGGTATTGTCGTAAAAGAATCTCATCAGTGTATCTCTCCATCCGAAATTGTGAACATACGGTCGGTAAGGCGCGCGTGTTCCTCGTTGTGGGTAACTATTACGAAAGTCTGCTTGAAGTTTTCGCGCAGGTCGAAGATAATCTTGTAAAGGTCGCGGGCATTTTGCGAATCGAGGTTTCCCGATGGTTCGTCGGCAAGCACCACCGAAGGGTTGTTTATCAAGGCGCGGGCAATTGCCACACGTTGTTTTTCGCCACCCGACAACTCCGACGGCTTGTGTTCGCTACGTTCGCGGACATTCAGAGACTCAAGCAGTTCCAGAGCGCGTGCGCGTGTTTCCTTTTTGCTTTTTCCTCCGATGAAAGCTGGTATGCAGACATTTTCCAGAGCGGTGAATTCGGGCAGAAGCTGGTGGAACTGGAACACGAATCCAATGTGTGAGTTGCGGAATTCGGAAAGTTTCTTTTCGCCGAGCGAAAAGGTGTCGATGCCGTCAATTATGACCTTGCCCGAATCGGGTTTCAGCAGTGTGCCAACAATCTGAAGCAGTGTAGTTTTGCCTGCTCCACTGGCTCCAAGTATCGACACAATCTCCGACTTTTCTATGTGTAGGTCAATGCCTTTCAGTACCTGCAGGCTGCCATACGACTTTGTTATTTTCTGTACGTCAATCATCGGTGCAAAAATTTGCCGTAAAAGTACAAAATAAATCATAACGGATTGAAGGATGTGGAAAACATTTAATGGGCAAAAAGAAGAAAAGTCTTGAAGGCTTAAAGGCTTGCTCGGGGGAACAACCTGTATGCCTTTAGCGCATTCGCGTTATCATTATGGAATGCCATAAAAGAAGAATGAAAAAAATTAAAAATATTATACGTCGTCTAAAAAAAAACTACATTTGCGCTGTCTAACTATAATAAGAATATTTATGAAAAGAACACTTATTATATCATTTCTCGTTGCAGCAATGGGAGTGATAGCATTTGTAAGTTGCGAAAAGGAAGGCATAATAGAAAATTCTACTATTACAGCAGTTGCATCGCAAATAACTGAGACCACTGCCACCAATCCGCAGGGAGGAACTATGCCAGTAACTCACAATACGGAATTGTCGTATTCGGGTTGTCATTCTGGTCAAAGGGATGGGTATGAGCCAATAGTATCAATAAATTATGGAAATGGTATTCTGTTGTTAACTATAGAAAATTTTCGTGTTAACTGCGCTATGGATAGCATTTTTTCAGAGTTAACCGTTGACAATCAAACAATTGATTTGAATCTCAAAGAAAATTCGTATGCTGCTAATTGTATATGTCCAGTTGATGTAAACTATTCAATCAATAATATAAAAGAGGGAACATACGAATTAATAGTAAGGCATGCTGATATAATTGAATATCAGGAAGAAATAACTTGCGAATAATTCGGTATATCCTCAAAAAGACAGCATAAATATGATTGCGGAAAATAGGCAGAGACGGACGTCTCTGCCTATTTTTATATTTTTTGTGATTATATTCACAGGCATTAATTAGGGAAAAAACTTTTTCTTAACTTGCACCGTTTTTTGATAACATAAAAGTTACTAAAATGAAGAAGATAGAATTATTCGTTTTAACATTTGCTGCTGTGTTGTTTGCTAATTTGGTTTATTCTCAGGATCAGCCGATTAGCTTCAAAAATCCAGAATTGTTGTCGGAGATTGACAACGTAGTCGTAGCTGCACCAGACATGCTTCAGATTATGAATGAGGATGTCTCAGATGAGAAGAATGGCGAAATGTACAAGGTCGCACGAATCCTTGATGTCAATATGAATATGAATAATTGCGGTACAACCGATGTGCTTGCCGATGGAACAAAAGTTTGGCGTGTGCGTATAGCCTGCGAAGGAGCAAAGGCTCTGAAGGTTATGTGTCCGGAATTTTATATTCCTAATGGCGCGGAACTTTTCCTTTACAACGAAAACAGGCAACAAGTCGTAAAGGTGGATGCAAAGAAAAATCCAAAGTTCGGCACTTACTATTCTCCTAAGATGATTCAGGGCGATGCCTTGTATATGGAATATGTGCAGCCGGCATCGGTTGCAGGAACGCCTGTTATAAATATTGACGGATTAGCATATTTCTATCGTGGCGTGGATGCTTTTGTAGGATATTATGCACAGAAACGCGAAACGGGTTTTGGTGATTCGGAAACTTGTGAGGTAAATGTAAATTGTCCAGTAGGTAGTGCCTGGCAGACACAAAAAAAAGGTGTCGCTGAAATTGTTGTTGTTACTGATATGTATGTGGGATTTTGTTCTGGAACTTTAGTAAACAACACTTCCAACGATGGAACCCCTTATTTCCTTACTGCCGACCATTGTGGTGGCGTTGAAGCCGTTGGTTCAATGTCGAGATGGGAATTTAATTTTAATTTTGAAGCACCGGGATGTTCAGTTCCGACAAGCGAACCGGATTATGATGTAATTACTGGTTGTACATTGATAGCAAGACCATCTGGCGAGCAATCGACGGGAACCGATTTCTTATTGCTGGAATTGAGTACAACAGAAGATGAACTTGAAGAAATTGGTGCTTACTATAATGGTTGGGATAGAAGTACAACAGGAGCTATGTCTGGTGCAGGAATCCATCATCCGGCTGGTGATATTAAGAAAATATCGTTTTATACAGAACAACTTACAGCACAAACTTACAATCAGAATGCCACTGCCAATGGTCACTGGTTGGCAAAATGGTATAACAACAATAATGATACCACAGGTGTAATCGAAGGAGGATCTTCTGGTTCTCCTCTTTTCAATGGTGAGAACAAGTTGATTGTTGGAACTATGACTAGCGGTCCATCGTCTTGCAATGCTTCAGACTATATGCGTTACGATTTATATGGTCGTTTTGACCTTCATTGGGAAGCTGGAGGAACTTCAAGTGCCAACCAGCTTAAACCGTGGCTCGACCCGCTGAATACCGATGCAGAGACATGCGAAGGACGTCATCCTAATTCAGAAACAGATCCAAATCCTCCCTACCCATTAACAATCAATGCAGAGTTTACAGGAACACCAACGACTATTTCTGTTGGTGGTACTGTTGCTTTCCGCGATGCTTCAACAGGCAACCCGACCTCATGGTCGTGGTCATTTCCTGGTGGAACACCAAGCACATCCGCATCGCAAAATCCAAGTGTTGTGTATAATACAGCAGGAACTTACAATGTTTCATTGACAATATCAGACGGAACAAACAACGATACAGAAACGAAGAATGCATATATAACGGTAAATGGTAATGGTGGCATGTCGGCAGCATTCATAGCTTCGTCATACAATATTACAATGGGAGACTGCATAAGTTTTACAGATATGTCATCCGGAGCAATTACTTCGTGGTCCTGGACATTCCAAGGTGCAGAAACAGAAAGCTCAACGCAGCAGAATCCTACAAACATTTGCTATAATACTCCTGGAACGTATGATGTAACTTTATATGTACGCGACACAGATAACAATTATGATTTTGTGGTTTGTGAAGGATGTATAGTGGTCGAAAACAACCCGGCATTGCCGATTGCCGAATTTGAAGCAAACATGACGGTGCTGCCCGTAGGCGGAGTTGTTAGGTTTACAAACTTGTCGCAAAACGGACCTTTCGACCAGTGGGATTGGCATTTCGAAGGCGGATTTCCTGAATATGCAACAGATTCTGTGCCTCCGATGATTGCTTATAACGAAGTTGGTACTTACTATGTAGAACTCAGTTGCCGTAAGCCAAATGGTTCGCAAGATACAGAATTGAAGGAGAATTACATCAGGGTAGTTCCTGTTTCAAATGAAAGTCCAGTTGCAAACTTTACCTCCGACAAGGTTCTTATTCGTCCTGGTGAGACTGTTAATTTCATTGATTTGAGTACGGCAAATCCATATAGATGGGCTTGGGAATTTGAAGGCGGAACACCGGCTACGAGCAATCAGCCTAATCCATCGGTGGTATACAACACTCTTGGTTCATATAGAGTTAAGTTGACAGTGACGAATAATATTGGCACAAATGAAATCACAAAGGAAATGTACATTGTAGTATCCGAATCTGATCCATGTACTAGTGTTCCGCAGGCGGATTTTGTTGCAGCAAACAGGCAAATTTCTGCAGGTACGATTGTTTATTTTGAAAATCTTTCAACCAATTATGTTGCATCTTCTATGTGGGAGTTCGAAGGAGGTACACCTGCAACTACTAACGATTTTTCGCCTATAAATGGTGTTTTGTATTCTACGCCAGGTATTTATAGTGTGAATTTGACAGTTGCAAATTCATGTGGTTATGATTCTATTAGAAAGGCTAGTTACATATACGTATATAATGATGGCTCCCTATCCACATATACGGTTACTGTTCTTTCATCGGACGAAAATATGGGTACAGTTACAGGTGGTGGAACTTTTTATGAAGGCACTGAAATACAAATTTCGGCGACAGCATACGACGGATACCGATTCGTATCGTGGAATGATGGCAATACCGATAATCCCCGTACTATAATCGTTACGGAAGAAGCAACCTATACTGCGTCATTTGTGCAAGACGACCCGACTGCTCCTATTTATAGCAGTTTTTCGGAAACGGCATGCGGAAACTACACTTGGAACAACCAGACCTACACCGAGAGCGGAGAATATCAGCAGACTTTCATCGCTGCTAATTCCGCCGACAGTATTGTTAGCTTACATCTTACCATACTTCCACTTCCCGAACCAATAATCACTGTTGATGGCATTCTTGATGCTTGCAATCCGGAATCGGCTAGTGTAACGCTCTCAATTGGCGAATATCGCGCATATAACTGGTCAACAGGAGAAACATCAGAAACAATAACCGTAACCGAGATAGGAAACTACTATGTTGAGGTGGTTGACGGGAATGGCTGTCATGGAGTTTCAGAAATGGCTACGGTGGGATATAGTTCGGTACTTACAGAGGCTCCACAGTTGAAGCAAGTAGGAATGAGAAGCACTGGGGCAAATGTTGTCCAGTGGACTGTAGCCGACACCACAGGTGTTCGTGGCTTTGTGATTTATAGGGAAAATACCGAAGCCAATGTATTTGAGCCTGTTGGCAGGGTGACAAATCCGCACCAGCGCTCCTGGACAGACCCGACAGCCGAACCTGCGGTGCGTGCATACCGATACAAGATTTGCGCTGTTGACGAGTGCGGTGGATTGTCGCCGCTTAGTGACTACCACAAGACTATGCACTTGACCATAAACCGCGGAATGGGAACTGACTGGAATCTAATATGGTCGCACTACGAGGGATTTGAGTTTGCAACATACAAGATTTACCGTGGTACAAACACGAGGGATATGGTAGTGATAGGACAAATTCCTTCTACCTTGAATTCGTTTACCGACAATACCAACACATTGGAGGAAGGAATGTTTTACAAGGTGGAGATTGTCAGAACACGTAGTACCAAGGATGGCGAAGAAGATGACATTCCGTTGTATTCCAATATAGTAGCAAACGAATTTATTGAAAATTACACGATTACTGCTGTTGGTAATAATGTGGCATACGGAACAGTAGCTGGTGGCGGCACTTATCCTGCAGGCTTGGACATTACGCTTACTGCTCTGCCAAATAATGGCTATGAATTTGTTTCGTGGAGCGATGGCAGCACCGAAAATCCGCGTGTAATAACGGTAAGCGAAACCGCCATGTATATTGCAACCTTCGCCGAAGTTGATTCAGATATTGAAGATAATTATGCTGCCAATGTTTCTATTTTCCCGAATCCTACAAATGACATCTTGAACATTAGTTCCTCAGAATTTATTTCTTCCGTTGAAATTGTAAATGCAATGGGTCAGGTTGTAAGGCGCATCAAGGTAAATAGCGACAATGCCGTTTGCAATGTGGCAGAATTGCCAAGCGGAGTGTATTTGGTACGTATAAAAGGGGTGGAGTCGTTCTGCCAGCGGAAATTCGTAAAGGAAAAATAGTTTTTAGCGGACACCAACGATAAAGAATAATTTTGCATGTACAAAAATAATTATATAATTTTGCATGTACAAAAATAATTATATAATTTTGGCAAGTCTAAAATATAAATAGTATGGCAATTTCAAATAGAATAGCACAACTGACCGCCCTTGCCCTGAAAGACAAGGTTCTGACATTTGTTGAGAGGCAAACCATAGTCAAAGCGGCAATTGAAGAGGGAATAGCGGAGGACGAAATAAACTCCTACCTCAACAAAGCTCTTGAGGAGCGAATGAAAACATATTCGAAGGAAGAACTTACCAGTTGTCCGTGCTGCGGTGGGCAGATTCCTCTTATATCCGACGAATGTTTCTATTGTGGAGCAAAACTCGATACTACAGTGCATCCGGCAGAAGAAGTAAAGATTTCTGGTGAAGAAGCCGACATTATCCGCGGAGAAAACAAAAAGACTGCAGACGAACAGCAAAACCCAACCTATTGTCCCGACTGCGGCATGCAGTTCCCGCTGATAAGCAACATCTGTCCAAGCTGCGGACATGTACTGCACGCACACCAAGGGTCGGATCTCAATATCAGAAATCTAATAGCCAATATTAATGACAGCATAACCGCTTTGCAGAATTCCCCTATGCCTACGTTTAAGGAGGTGCGTAAATACAACAAGGGAGTAATAATGCTGTTTACTGGCACGATACTCTTGACAATAGCATTTTCATATCCGATGGTAATGGGGGGCTTTATGATAATTTTAGCCATCTTCTTATCTATTAAAGGCGTAAAGGGGAGATTGGGGAAAATGTTCTCTGGCGACACCGTTTCTCCAGTATCAGCTGCCGAGGAAGCCTATTACAAGGCACTCAACGAGCGAAATATGTACATAAGGCTTACAAACTCGATTTATGGCGACAATCCTGAGGCAAAGGAATACATATCAAAACTTGGCAGCGAAATAGGCAAGGCAGCGCGCATCAGACGTAAGAATCGTAGCAAACTAATAACATTGTTCGTAATGATAGCACTGGTAGGAGTACTCCTGCTTGCCGTACGGCCGTCGGCTAGTTCTTATTACGAAGAGTATCTTGAAAGCGATTTTACAATTTTTAAAACTGAAAACACTACAAAATGAAAAACGATATGAAAAAGTCAACATTCCAGGACAGGATAACCAAGATAGAAAGCGAACTCGCTGAATATAAGACTTCGTTCCCTAAGAATTTAGGCGATATGTTTCGCGCAGGTATAACATTCATATGTATAGCCTTTGCTATATATTGCATACTTTCAGCCATCGCATTCGCTTCGTTTGATAACATTATGAAGGCTATTTTTGTGTCGCTGTCAATGCTATATGCGGCAGTAATGATAGAGTTCGACTCAAAAGAGAAAAATCCGGAAAACATTAAGCTGATGTGTGACGAAAACAAGCCCTTCGAATATTATCCTGATGTTAAGAAATACGATGATGAACTTAATGCGGAACTTACGCGCAGTATCAATGAAAAAAAGGGTTATAGAAAGAAATTTAAGGTATTTTTCTATATCTATGCAGCGATACTTGCCTGTTTCATTATTAGTGATTTCATTAACAATAACTCCTTGTTTCGCGAAGATTTGGAAAATGTACACCAAGGAGACAATTGCGGAGAATTTAGAATGGCAGCTGAATATTTCAACCTCAAGCCAAATGAACCATTTGTTGTAATAAAGCCATACGATCCAACATTTTGTAGCGACAATGTGGAGCTTTTCATCGTAAATAATAATACTGGCGAAGGAAATGAGGTTGACGATTGTACTGCTGGATTCCGTTTTGCCTCCCTAAAAATCAAAGGCGCATCCATGGGCAGCCAGTATATAATGAGGATTACCGATGCAAACGGGCAGCCATCGTACCTTGAGTATAAGTTCAAGACAGGAACACCGTTGGTTGACGTCGATATATGCAAGTCGGAGAAGGAAGCCTTGAATATATGCAACTACCTCTACAATCATTCCGCCGATTTGCGTTATACATTGGAGAAGCAATGAATTTTCAAGCTATAACCGTATCTAGTACATTCCATAACATAATCTAAATCAGAAACATAAACATTATTTATGGCAATTTCAAATAAAATAGCGCAACTGACCGCACTTGCACTTAAAGACAGGGTTTTGACATACGTTGAAAGACAAACCATAGTAAAGGCGGCAATTGAGTAAGGCATAGCCGAGGAAGAGATAAACGCATATCTCAACAAGGCTTTTTCCGACCGCTTGAAACATTACACAAAAGAAGAACTCGGTCATTGTCCGCATTGTGGGGCACAGATTCCTCTTATCTCCGACGTTTGTTTCTTCTGCGGCGAGGTAATAGTGAAAAATAATTATACCTCACCTGATTTAACCTACATTTCGGGAGAAGAGGCCGACATCATCAAAAATGAAAACAGGAAGACCGCCGAGGAGCATAGCAACCCTACAAACTGTCCCGACTGCGGAGCCCCCTTCCCATTGGTGAGCAACATCTGTCTTTCGTGCGGACACATATTGCAGGAGCATGCTGGTTCCGACTTTAACATAAAGAACCTTATAATTAAGATTGAAATACAAATTACCGAGATAAAAAGAATACCTAAGCCTACAGTCAAGGACGTCTTCTTTTATAGATTGTATTTGGTATTGACATTTCTTGCCATAGTGTCACTTATTGCAGGAATCACGTTCCCACTGATGGTTATTCCTGCGGTCATATTGATTTGGATTGTTTATAAAATAGAATGGGGCACATACGATGCAAAATCGCCTGTATATAAAGCGGAAGATACATTCTACTCCTCACTCTACGATCTGGAAAAATACAAGCGGAATATTTCGACTCTCTATGGTGACGACATTGAAGCCAAAAATGTTCTTGCAGAATTTAAAACTACGGTAACTGGCCTGAAAAAAGTCCGCAATAAAAATACTAGTATATTGGCAATGATTATTTTGGCACTTGCTCTGGCAGCTATTGTTCCAACAGTAACATTATCTCGTACACCAAATGAAGAATATTTGGACAACCGCGAACTCCACCTTGAAATTTACAAGGTTTCTGAAATGCAAAAAAACATCGAAGCGGATCCTAATGGGGGCATACATTCTCGTTATCAGGAATATTTCTCGGCAAAAGGAAAGGCTTGTCTAACTTTTGATGCTCTTAACAAAGATTCTGAACCTTTTATAATATCGCCTAGTGGTAAAATGGATTACAAACTAAGAGTGAGTGGAATAAGATTGGAGTCGAAAGGTGTGACAATAGATGCTCCCGACACTACAGATTTATGTGTTTGTCTATGGAGCAAGGATTTAAAACCTGTCGGGGAAAGAATCTATCCAATAAGAATAGAAAAGGGAAACTTAAAAAACGGATGCTGCGACAATGTGTATTCGTTCCTCAAAAAAGGTTCGGGCAGCTACTATGCCGACTTCGTTTCAATGGATACAATCTCTAGCACCCAGGAAATAAAAGATATTATGGACAGTGCATACTATTATACCGTTTTCTAAAAGATAAAGCAATGAATCAAGACAAAAAATATTTTCAAGAGGTCAGCGAGGATCTTGAAGCCCTGCTGAAACAATACAAAAATTCATATCCGAGATCTATCGGTGCAATTTTTAGGGTAAATATTGCAAATTTTCTAATATTGATATCGGTTTTTCTAATATTATATATCATTTATGCAAGAAGTGGAAACATCGCGACCCTAATTCTCTCTGTAGTTGCCTGGTTGGTTGGACTATTTTCTATAATATATGCCATTGCTGAAAAAATAGATGTATTATCATATAAATGGAAAATGGAGGGTAGATATGACCTTTACAAGAAAAGGCATGTTGAAAAATTTTTAAAGGGCAAGAATAGCAACAAAAAGGAATACTTTTACGACCCTACACTATTAATACAAATAAAGGATGTGAAATCTAAACTTGACGGTTTTTATGAATATCCTGATGTAAAAAAGTATCTGGAGCAGTATGACCGGCAGGTAAAAAATGCCCAAAATAAGAAAAAGCGCTTTCGCTTTATATTTGCAATCGTATGTGTTGTGCTAATTTCAGTACAAACGGCAATCATATATTCAGTCTATAAAGAATCCTCTCGTCCATATTATAGTCTGGTTCTCAACATTGACGAAAATGTACCTTTCTTAAGCCTTAAGCCATTGGATTTAAATGGCTACAGCAATGTGACACCTACGACTTACACAGCCGACATATTTATTGACAGCGTCAATCTGCGCCTTGACAAAATGAAGGTTTCGGGAGCAACAGGCAGCGACATTCTTAGGCTTGTAATTACCGACACCGAAGGGGTACCTGTACCCAATTGTCCAAAATTCATATTTCCTGCTTCCCAAACAGAGGCTATCAAATCGGAAGAATATTGTTCGTCATCGTATGAAACTTTGGATGCACTAAACTACATGAACGAAAACAAAACAAATCTGAGGTTTGCAATAGAAAAGTTGTAAAGAAATCATTCGCTTTTCGCCCAACCTTTCAGATGCTTCTCGTACTCCCTAAGTATCGCACCAAAAAGCAAGTCACCTTCCAACGTGTAGCCGTCGTTGGTAAAATGAATCTTGTCTGTGTTTGCAAGTCCGTGTTTTTGCCAGGTGTATATTGAGCGTTGCCCGCCCATTACAGCAAAAAGATTCCACAACGATGCGTGATAAGTTTTTGACAAATCCTTCATCGCCTCAACCACCAAAGACTGGTTTTGATTGTTACCTCCACGTTTTGTACAGAAATCGTTGTTGCTGACAAAGATAATTGCGCAGTCGGGATTAGTCTCCAATATTGCATTCACGATTTTCTTGTAGTTCTGAACGAATCTGCCCTTGTCGAAATTAGTTCCCGACGCATCGTTCACACCCAAGGCAACAATGGCAAGATCGGGCTTCACTACTTCAAGCTGCTCAAGCACGTATTTTTCCTTTATGTACGATTCGGTTGAAGCTCCATTTGTTCCTATGGTTATGAAATTTACATTCGGCAACGAATCCTCGACCAAAACTCCGTGCACATGCATCTCTGCCTTCGCACGCGAATCTACATTACGAACAAACCTAAATACCAGCGAGTCGAACGAATGAGAATACACCATTTCGGTATAACCTTCAGTAAAGTCGGTTGTACAGTCAACCATCAGCGAATCTACATTGGTAAATATGTCGTAGCAGGTGTCGTTTACGCCATGCAGCAGTTTCACCTTTGTAAACTCATGCTTCTCCTTCATCGAGCGCTTTGGAAATGCAAATGTAAGGTTGGCAAGACTGTCCTTTGTAAAAGCAACAAATCCCGAAAGTCCGATTTGCGTTCCCGTAACGTTTTTAATTATGCGCTCGAACTCCCAGTTGCCCGAATTACGTGAAACATAATAGTATGGGTGGTTGTTTTTCGGAGCAACCGACAATGGTGCAAGCAAGCCGAAATCACCATACGAATCGTGGCATAGGCTCTCAAAATGTCTGCGCAAGCACCACGAAACCACTCCAGCCTGAATGTGCGAATCGCCAAGATGAAGCACGGCAAACCCCTCATCGCCATCGAAGTAAAACTTGTCAAGTTTGCCGAAGAATGTCTCAAGGTTTGGATTGCCTGCTGGTGTGTAAAGTACCGATGAATCGTAGTTTACAAAATCGTATTTGCGTTCGGGATAGGGAAACGACAGCGACTGAGCCATGGCTGCGAACGACAAGCAAACCACAGCAAACAGTAAGAGCGTCCTTTTCATGTAATCCCTAATTTTCATACCTATTTATTTCTCTGCAAATAGTTAGTGTATTCCACGATTATCGCATTGTAGAGCATATTCGAAATCACCTGCGCGCCTTGCGGTGAAAAATGCGTGTAGTCCCTTGCTGCCAGTGGCGGATCTGCTTCAACCCATTTCGGCATCGAATTGCGTCCGCCCATAGCCTTGTAGGTATCCCAGAATGCACAGTTGTTGCGTGCTGCGGCATCGCGAAGCATCGTTACCATAGTGTCAAGCATCGGGTAAGTTTCGTAAACATCCTTATTCTTGATTGACATATCGTTAGGACCGACAATCATAATCGATGCATTTGGACACATAGCCCTGATGGTACGCACCTGTGACATGAAAAGGCTTACAAAATACGATGCGCCCTTTTCGTCCTTGGTATTTGGAACGGCATTGGCACCGAACTGCAATATAAACAAATCTGCACCAAGTTTCGCATATGATGCCGACAAAAGCGAACGGTCGGTTCCTGTGAAAACCTCGCCACTGCAACCGCGCATGGCAATGTTGTCAACTTGTATTCCGTGGTCGTCCTCGAGCGAAACACAATAGAAATCGGGACTGTCGAAAGCCTCAAACTCCAAAGTCACATCGCTGATATAGTCGGGCGACTTGTAGGCATACACATTCAACCCTTCCGAAATAGGCATACGTCCCTCGTTGACAACCGCGCCATCAACCTTTATGGTTATGTTCACTTCCTCTGTGCAATTACCATAATATATATATACACTCTTGAACTTGCGCGTGTTGGCGTATCCCATCGACGACTTTGTAAACTTCAACCAAGCAGTATAAGGCTCTTCGGGACGTTCCCAGAGAGAATCGCGTATTGGCGAAAAGCGGTTGAATGCCATCATAGGTCCATATTTTCTATGCGTTACGGCAGGGTCACGCTTGCCGAATCCAGGACAGCGAATCCAGCCTTCCGATGCCTCCTGCTTCATGCTGTACTGAGAGTAAACCGCTACTGGCGAGCACATTCCGACACCACATCCCCCAAACCGACCTTGCATCTTGTATCTTATGTATGAGGTAATACGGTCGCCCTCGAGCTGACTGTCGCCGTAGTGCAGAATTCTAATTTTCTCGTACTCGCCATGCTTCGAGAGCTTGCGGAAAAAGTTGTCGAGGGCAGTATTGTTGCCGGCTGGCATTTCGAGCGGATTTACAGCCGATTTTATCTCCTCAATGTTATAGTTCGAAGCATCATCGCTGACAAAATTGTCGGAAGTAGGGTCGGGCTGTTCCACATATTCCGGCATATCCCTCAGTTGAGCGGGCGTTTTTTCTGTAAGTTGTGCATCAATGTCAATCTGGTTCGAAAGCAGAGAATCAATGTCAACCGTAGGTTCCGCCTTTGCCGACGACGGCCAGAAGTCGCTGAACGACGGGCAGTGAAGCACAAAATTGTCGGTAAGCCTAATGCCATCTTTAGGGAAAACTGCCATTACACCAGCAATGACTGCAAATATTATCAATATGAATATCAGTGTATTCCTAACTTTCATCGTTTTGAAATTTGAGAGTGCAAAGGTAGATGTTTTTTTGTAATGTCGTTTTATTGGTAATAAATAATAAAAACTATGTAATAGGGATAATACTCTATTTCGAACTATTGTTGTCCGATAAAAAAGGGAAAGTCATTCCACAAAGCAGAGTGAACCGACTAAGGAACGTGTCGTGTGAACTCGCTTATGCGGAATCTCCCTGATTAGTAATATTGTGGGAGATTGCTCGCAGGCTTCGCGAGGTTGCAAGCAACGTTACGGATAGCAGTCTTCACAACGCTCCCCGTTCCGTATCGCATGTTTCGACTAGCTTCCGTACCTTTAGCTCGCGATACGAAGTGAGCAAATGACGAGCCTCTTTATTTATGACATCGTATAAATGCTTGATAACATCACAATTACGTACGTCACCCAGATTTTTATCGGACAACAATAATTTCGAACTTTATTCTATCGTTTCGATATAGAAGCTTACTGGTCGGAATCCGTCGTTGCAAGAAATCATTGCCGAGTGTGGATTTTTCATCCAGCCGTCGTAGAAGTTGCCACGTCCTGAAGCAAGTTCTTCAACAAACCAACGCATCGATTCCCACGCGCTATCGCAAAGTCCGTCTGGTTTCTGTCCGTCGGTCGAAATCCAAGTTTTGCCTTCGTTTACATCGCAGGCATGTTCGATGGGGTTCTCGTACTTTGCCGACAAGTCGGGGTAGGAAGCCTTCCGTATTGCTATGATTTTCACTTTTTTCATTTGCGGTTCCTTTTGTTGATACCTATAACGCACCACCTTATGAATGGTATGCGGCTGATGATTTCGTTCAATGCTGGCGATATTAGCAAAACGGAGGCTAAAAGTATGGCATATATAGCGAGCGGTGGCAACTGCGTGTACATTTTCATCATATAGCCGAGTGATGCGATTACGAGGTAGTGCATTACATATATTCCGAAGCTCGATTTTGCCATGTACGCTGCGAATTTGGATGTCCTGTCGGCCCATTTTGCGAAGCAACCGATGAGAGCAAGCATTGTTGACCAGGCGAAAATGTTTGTCAGCCAGCCTTTTAGAACAACTGGATTGGTGTCGTCCTGTCCGTAAATTCTGATTGCGAACAATATGCCGCTCGCTGCCGAAATTGCAAGCATTGGCAGACATATACTTTTAGTGAGTTCGATGACCTTGTCGTGCGAAAATACAAAGTAGCCCAGCAGGAATGTAATAAAGTATTCAGCAGGACGGTAGAGGTTCCACAGACCTTCGCCCGAGTTAGGTTCGGGATAGCTGATGTTTGTCTGGGTTGCGCCCCAAACGACAAGGTATCCGCCGAGTACGATTATTAGAATCCATATCCAATTGTTTGCTTTATTATTGATAAGGTTTCCGAATGCAGAATGAATCCTGTCGCCTTTTAGAAGGCGTATTAAGATGAGTATTAAAGAGAAAAGCCATAGGTCCTGTATGAACCACAGCGGTCCGGTACCCGACAGGGCGCATGCAATGTATCGTGCCTCGGCGGGAATGGTCTGTATCTTGTCGGCTATGCCTTGCGAAACACCTGCGACTTGCGTGTTGAAATAGCCTGTCATCCACTGGAATACGAAAAGTCCGATAGTAGCGGGAACAAGCAGTTTCCTTGTTCTCGACTTGATAAATTCCTTGTGCGAACACTTTTCGAGTGCATATTTAGAACTCATTCCAGCGACAATGAAAAGGAGCATCATTATCCACGGGTATATGAGCGACATAATTGCATCCTGCGGCTGAGTTTCGTAGAATCCGCCGATTCCACCGAACACGCCCTTTGCGTTGTAGAAATAAAAGACGTGGTATATAAGCACGATGATTACCGTAGTCCATCGCAGGTTGTCGAGCCAGTGCTTTCTCATTTTATTTGCTTTAATTCGTCGGTTTGTTCCTTCTTGGGTAGTTTCTTCACCACTTCGGCAAACGAGTGGTTGATGAGCTTGCATAGGAATTCGTCGGTGACGTCGCGGTTGAACCATATCTGGTTCCAATACTGCTTGTTCCAGTGCCATGCTGGCTCTATTGCCATGTAATGGTCGCGCAGTTCGACGGCATATTCGGGGTCGCATTTCAGTACGCCAAGTTCTGGCTTGTCGAGGCAAACGCAGGCGAAGATTTTGTTCTTAACGCGGAAAACCAAAACGGTTTCGTCGAAGGGGAAATCTTCGGTAACGCAGGGAAGCGACAGACAATATTCACGGAATTTTTCAATATCCATAGTTATTTGGCTTTTGAATAGTCGGTAAGTTTTATGTCAACTTTTTTCAGGCATTTTTCCTTCGACATCGCGTTGGGGTTGGTGCCAGAAAGTCCTTGCGGGATAGGTTGTCCGATTTGTTCGAAAAGCCAAACCCAGTATGGCGGGAAAGTGCCGTCATCTGCCTTGAAGTTCATCGGTGCTTCGCTGAAAAGGTGTTCGCCTTTTTCGTCGATGTACGAGTTGCGGACAAGTTCGCTGCAGTATTGCTCGTCGTTGTCGGGCAGGAAATAGAGGTCGTAGCCGCGTCCAGTGAACTGCTTGGCGTTTTCGACATACTTAGCAGCGTTGTTGTTGTCGCTCAGACGCATAATGTCCATTTGTGGCAAAGTGCCGTCGTTTAGCGTGAAGTCGCAGAAGAAAGTGTCGAGCGGGTGGCGGTCAACACCGTGAGCAAGGGTGGCATCGATAATCCAGACGCTGTCGTTGGCGACTTCGGCTATTGCCACGTGTATGTAGTTTATTCCAACGCTGTCGCCAGTCGAGGCGGCTATCGCAGAACCCATTTCGGTGGTGTCGGCCATATAGTCGAGTGGCAGTGCGACGAATACGAGATCACCAGTCTGCAGTTGTTCTGGTCGTGCTTCGGCAGGTTCTGCCTTTTCTGCATTTCGGTTGCATCCGACAAGCGAAATCGTTGCGATGATGGCAAGAGCGAATATAAATTTGTGTAGTTTCATTGTGTGTGTATTTTGGAATGCAAACATACACAAAAATGTGGGATTTTGTGTCTATAAAAAATGTTTAACCGCAATCGGAACAAACCGATTGTTTGCAAGATGTTTGGTCAAATGTCAAAATTGAGAGTTAAATAAAAACAAACAACTAGCATAACAGGAACCAAAAACTATTACTATCTTTGTAGCCTAAAAAAATGACAAATGAATTATAACAACGATTTTCGCAAGTACGCCGTAAAGCACAGAGGCGTAAACGGTCTAGTTTTCGACCAGTACACAAGCATTTACAATGGTTATATCAACCCGACTATCATCGAGGAGAGAACTCTTAACGTTGCACAGATGGACGTGTTCTCACGACTGATGATGGACAGGATTATTTTCCTCGGAACGCCTATAAATGACGATGTTGCAAACATTATTCAGGCGCAGTTGCTTTTCCTTGAAAGCAGCGACCCGAACAAGGACATCCAGATATATTTCAACTCGCCGGGCGGTTCGGTTTATGCTGGTCTTGGCATTTACGACACAATGCAGTACATACGTTCCGACGTGGCTACCATCTGCACTGGTATGGCGGCTTCGATGGCGGCAGTTCTGCTTTGCGCTGGCGCACACGGAAAGCGTTCTGCCCTCAAGCATTCACGCGTGATGATTCATCAGCCTATGGGTGGTGCCGAAGGTCAGGCTTCCGATATTGAAATTACAGCAAAGGAAATTTTGAAACTCCGCGAGGAATTGTACGAAATCATTGCAAACCACTCGCACCAGGATATCGAGAAGGTTCGCCTCGATTCCGACCGCGACCACTGGATGATTGCCGAGGAAGCAAAGGAATATGGAATGATTGACGAAATCTTATTCAGGGAAATTGAATACTAAAGGCTAACGGTCTGACAGAAGACCAGTCTGACAGCCTTGCAGAAGGTCTGCCGAACAGACTATGAGACTGCAAGACTGTTAGACAGCAAGTCGGCAAGACCAAAAATAGATACAAATGGACAAAAACGAAAGATGTTCGCTGTGCGGGCGGTCACGCAAGGAGGTTGGAATCCTGTTTCAGGGTGTCAACGGTAATATTTGCGACGACTGCATACGACGTGGCTACGAGATATTGAAGGAGGAGGAACATTTCCACAAGACCGAAAAGCCAGACAAGGCCTTGAAACTAAAGAAGCCAAAGGAAATCAAGGCTTTCCTCGACGACTATGTAATAGGGCAGGACTATGCGAAGAAAGTTTTGTCGGTAGCCGTTTACAACCATTACAAGCGTATCAGTCAGGAAAAGAACGATGTTGACATCGAAAAGTCGAACATAATAATGGTCGGAGAAACAGGTACGGGCAAGACCTTGCTGGCCAAGACTATAGCCAAAATGCTGAATGTCCCCTTTGCGATAGTTGATGCAACTGTTCTTACCGAGGCAGGTTATGTCGGCGAGGATATCGAAAGCCTTCTAACACGGCTTTTGCAGGCTGCCGACTACGATGTTGCATCGGCGGAGCAGGGTATCGTCTTTATTGATGAAATCGACAAGATTGCACGCAAGGGCGACAACCCAAGCATAACCCGTGATGTTTCGGGCGAAGGCGTACAGCAGGGACTTCTAAAACTTCTCGAAGGTTCTATTGTGAACGTTCCTCCGCAGGGCGGACGCAAGCACCCCGAACAGAAGATGATTGCAGTGGATACTAAAAACATACTCTTCATTTGTGGTGGTGCTTTCGAAGGCCTCGACAAGATTATTGCACGTCGTATGAATACTCAGGTAGTTGGCTATGGTACGCAGAAGAACATTGAGAAAATCGACAGCAAGAATATGCTCCAGTACGTTATTCCCGAGGACATCCGCAAGTTCGGGCTTATCCCCGAAATAGTAGGTCGTCTGCCTGTTCTTGCTTATCTAAACCCTCTAGACCGCGAAGCATTGAGACAAATCCTTACCGAGCCAAAGAACTCCATTGTAAACCAGTACATAAAGTTGTTCAAGATTGACGGCATTGACATTAAGTTCGACGATGATGCTTTGGACTACATTGTTGACCAGGCCATTTCGTTCAAACTCGGAGCAAGAGGCTTGCGTTCTATTTGCGAATCCATTATGCTCGAAGCAATGTTTGAGATGCCGTCGGAGAACAAGAAAACTTTCACTGTTACAAAGAAATACGCCGAAAGCAAACTTGACAGGACAGCAGCGATAAAATTCAGGAACGCATAAGAAAGTATCATTACATTGAAATTAAAGCCAGCTTTTAGAATCTCACGCCAAATTGAAGTACGGCATTCCAGTCCCACGTCATCAGGCGCATACCTACTTCGGAATTATAGTCTAGATTAACCTGCGTGTCGGTATGGAACGGCGTATCTTTTGAACGGAAACGTATATTGTTGCATACCCCGTACACAGCAAGCAAAAAACGTTCGTTGATATTATATACGAATGCAGCCCTAATTCTACCTGTCACATAAACTTTGTACTGTGGCTTAATCTTCTGGCTGAAAATTATATTGTAATTATTGTTTTGCAAAAACATACGGCTGTCTCCAGTTACCAGCATCCGATTGAAAAATGCAAGCAACGGACCTCCCGATATATGCATCAGTATCTTGCCTCCATTTGGCGTGTAGTTGTATCCGTAGCCGACACCCAATGCGGTCTGATAGAGTTCTATTTCGTGCATTCCTCCTGTTCGCGTAATGAGTTCATCCCTGTTGTATGCCATATTTGTGTACATATAGTCGGCATAAAGAAGCACCGACCCTGCCGAATGCTTTTGAATATACGACTGATTAAATGCTGCTGGCATTGAAAAACGTTTCCTGTTTAACGCGACATAACCCGACAAGAAAGTAGTGCTTACCGCAATCGAACCAGCCTCCAAATCGAGACGACCGTCAATAGCAGATGCGTCTATGTATCCTTTGGCATAAAAAGTTTGCCTACGTTGCAACTCTATTCCAAAGGCATTCTGCGTAAGCGACAGTTTGAAATTAGTATAATGCTGGTACAAATTCCACAGGTAGCCGAAATTTATGTTGCGGAAACCTACCAAGAAGCCCATCTTAGGCAGGACATTGGATTTCATCCGTGCGTCAATATTCTCATAATAAGGCACATCAAAGCATCTGATAATGGTATAAACACTGCCTACATCACTAAGGTACGACAACTTGAAACGATGTTTCGGAAGCGCCAGGTAGGACGTATCTACACCGCGCATAAACCACTCATCGGCAAACTTGCCTATTTTGTCAAAGAATTGCCGAGCCTTGCCCTCCTTTACAACTGTGTCACTTGGCATTGCCATCCCACAAGGCAACTGATTTGCAAAAGTTACAACCGAAAAAAGCAGAAATATTACAATGATGCTACGTTTCATTAAACTAACTTATATTTCCATAGTCAACCTTGTCCTTGTTGAATTCCTTCAATGCCTTGACAAGCAATCCGTTTTCCGATTTTTCAAGCGTCGGGTCGTCGTCAAGGATTTCGTTGGCAATGTCGCGCACATACTGGATGAGTTGACCGTCCTGACTAAGACTTGCCATCTTTAAATCGAAAGCAAAACCACTCTGCTGTTTGCCTTCCATATCGCCCGGACCGCGCAACTTGAGGTCGGTTTCGGAAATTTCAAAGCCATCGGTACTGTTGACCATAGTGGAAATGCGGCTGTAGGCATTTTCGGAAAGGTTGGGCTTTGTCATAAGAATGCAATACGACTGCGCACTTCCGCGCCCTACTCTGCCTCGCAACTGGTGCAACTGCGACAAGCCAAAACGCTCGGCACTCTCAATCACAATAACTGTAGCATTCGGCACATCAACACCGACCTCAATAACCGTAGTTGCAACCATAATCTGTGCATCGTTCTTTTCAAACAGCCTCATACCCAGTTCTTTCTGGTCGGGTTTCATACGGCCGTGAACAACAGCCACATGGTAGTCGGGAATCGGAAATTCGCGCGAGATGCGGTCGTAGCCGTCCTCCAAGTCCTTCAAGTCGGTTTTCTCCGACTCCGAAATCAGCGGATACACTACATACACCTGATGCCCTTCCTCTATCTGCTTACGCATAAAGCCGTAAACTTTAAGTCGGTATGCATCAGTAAAATGGCGAGTTATGATTTTCGATCTGCCTTTCGGAAGTTCGTCTATTACCGAAACATCAAGGTCGCCATAGAGCGTCATTGCAAGGGTTCGCGGAATCGGCGTGGCAGTCATAACAAGGATATGCGGAGCAAGTTCATTTTTCTTCCACAACTTTGCCCTCTGCTCCACACCAAAACGATGCTGCTCGTCAATCACAGCCATTCCAAGATTCTTGAACACAACGGTTTCCTCGATTAGTGCGTGTGTCCCGACCAGAATATTAAGGCTTCCGTCACGCAGACCACGGTCTATCTCCGTGCGTTCGCGTTGCTTGGTCGAGCCTGTGAGCAGTCGTATCGAAACGCCTATTCCGTCAAGCATCTTCGACAGCGAACGGTAATGCTGCTGGGCAAGCACCTCGGTCGGCACCATAAGGCAAGCCTGATAGCCGTTATCGACAGCCATAAGCATAGTCAGCAATGCAACAAGCGTCTTTCCACTTCCCACATCACCCTGCAAAAGTCGGTTCATCTGGCGACCGCTACACACATCGGCACGTATTTCCTGAAGCACACGAGTCTGTGCACCAGTCATCTTGAAAGGAATCTTCTTGTGGAAACATTCTTTCAGGTAATTGTCCTTCTTACGGTCGAAAACAAATCCACGCACAGTGCTATGCCGATGCAACTTTGCCTTCTGTATGTTGAGTTGTATTATGAAAAGTTCCTCGAATTTTATACGGTACTGCGCCTGACGAAGCGTTTCGGCATTTTCGGGGAAATGAAGTTCGCAAAGAGTCTTTTCCAAGCCCAACAGATTGTATTTCTGTATGATATACCTTGGTAAAGTTTCTGTAACCTTGCCGTGTATGTCGGGTAAAAGTGCAGCGATGAGCGACTGGAATGTCTTCGAATTGATATAGTTGTTCTTCGACTGCTCGGTAGTGCTGTACTGCGGAGCAAGTGTCACCTGCGGTTTGCTCTGCCACTTCGACAATTCCTCCATTTCGGGATGCACAATGTTGATTCGTCCACTGAATTCGCTCGGCTTACCAAATAATATATAGGTCTTGTTTGCGTCAACGCTCTTGCTTATCCAGTCAATCCCTTGAAACCAAACAACTTCCACAACGCCAGTATTGTCGGTAAACGTTCCGACGAGTTTTTTCTTGTTGGCACCGATTTTCTGAAGTTCAAGACTTATGAATTTACCTTTCAACTGAATGTATGGCAAGTCCTTGTTGAGTTCGGCAACAGAATAGAATCGGCTACGGTCAACATATCGGTACGGAAAATAGTAAAGCAAGTCGCGGAACGTGCGAATGCCAAATTCCTTCTTGAAAATTTCGGCACGCTTGGGTCCAACGCCTTTCAAATAGGTTATGTCCGTATCTAAAAATTCAGGCACCATAATCCGTGGCAAAACGACAAAGATTTTTTTCTAACTTTACCACCGCAAAAATAATAAATTTTGAAACTGCCTGGCAACATATCATACTTGTTCAGGCTGAAACAAAATGAAAAATGCCCAAAGAACCGACAGAGATAAATGTGAAGAATTTCGGCACAGCGGAAATAAAGTTTCCGATTTTATATTAGGAAGAATACAAATTATTTCAAACCAATACCATTTAGAATTTCATCAACCAATGAATCTACTAATAATTTTCTTTGAGAATCACTTGGATAAATACAATAATCGTTACCGTAATTCTCAATTGCCTGCTGCGAACAACCTCCTAAACAAACAGGAAAATATTTACAAACTTTACAAAGTGAATTTTTGAATTTGCTTTTCATTCTACTATTCAATGAATCATTTTCAAAAACTAGATTTCCATTATCACTTAAATAACCTTCGCGAGAATTTTGAGTAAAATCCCGTGCTGTACACTTGTAAATATCGCCATTATAGTTTATAACGTATGAATTATATTTATCAGCATAACATGAGTCGTATAAATTATTCAAAGAATATTTATTACTAACCATATATCCTTTTACACGAAACAATTCCATTATACTATGTACTTTAGTATCTACTCCGTCATTTTTCTCATCTTGCCATACACGTTGAAAATCAAAAAGAATATATTTTTTATCAATGTCTAACTTTTCAAAGTCATTAATTATTTTATGAAGATCCTTAATGATATTCGCGGTATAATTTATGCGAACCCGCACATTAAATTTTTTTTCATTTATTTTTTTTATGTTGGATAAAATTAAGGAATATGAATCTTTCAAACAATTTGAAAACCTAACTTTATTGTGCGTATTGGACCAGCCATCTAAAGTAATTTGGAATTGTGGTGATAATCTATTATCATAAAAAAAGGACAATATGTCATCGTCTATTAAAGAAGCATTGGTGGTAAAACTTAAATTAACACTGCAATTCTTTACTGCATATATAAGCAGCGGCTTAATTACATCATTGAAACATAAAAAAGGCTCACCCCCAAAAAATGATAAAGATAATTTTTTAATAGTTTTATTTTCATTCAGAGTGTTAGATATAAAAGCTTGTAACTTTTTGATAACATCTGCTGACATCTTACTATTTCTAACTTTTGTTTCATAGCAATACCAACAACTAAAATTGCAATCCATAGTAGGATTAATCATTAGAAACAATTCGCTATCATTTGAATCAACAATTTTCCTTATATTCAAAATTTGGTCATATTCATTAAGATTAGTTTCAACAATAAAACCATTAGAATACAATCTGCAATACAACTGATAATTATCACTTCTTAACTTATCAGCATCTAGATTAATAAGTTGAAAATAAGTTACAGAGTCAAGAAAAATCAATTTACGTTGAAATAAATTGCATAATATATAGTATTCTTCTCTGCGAACAAATATATTATAAAAACTATATTTCAATTTATTTAGAAACAGTTACAACAGCACAATATCTAAAGCCAAGATTTGAAGCAGATTCTATATATGATGAAAACAGGTCTGAATTTTGAGTTTCATTTTCCCAATCGCCACCGGCGGAAACACCTTTCACAGCCGTCATTTCTTTCACATTGGCAGTTAAGCCATAAAATCCAGCATCATCCATGATTGATTTATCAGAAACAGACACTATAAAATTGTTAGCTTTTCCCCTATTATCATCTGTCATACTCTTCAGCAAACTATATACTTCTTTCGATGGCAACTGAAATTTTAAGCCAGTAATTTTACCTCCGTTATCAGAATATAATTTACTAATCCATTCGCAAAAGGCCGTAGCTCCCTCATATTTTACATTTACAACAGGATGATTATAATAACATGGATGAGCATGATATAAGGTTTTAAGCGGCTCATACCAATTTGCCGTATCAATTGCACAATCGATGTTTTCCTTATTCTGTTTCAGAAATAGAACATATAACTCGTTGGTGACCTCATATTTTGACACATATAGTGAATCGTTAATCTTCACAAGACTTCTGTCAATTTTTTTCACAATACCTTTGGTGGTATCTTTTTGTGCATTGCATAGCGAAAATATATGCACGACAAATATTAGAAACAAAAAAAACTTTTTCATATTCATTTTTTATCATTTTTTAACAATACAATTATTCGTACAAGTATTTGTGCAGAATGAACCTGTGTTAGAGCATGTGTTAGTTCCTGTGTTCAGACATTTTTTGCTATTAGAACAATAACTGTTCGAATTTTCTTTAATTAAATACTCATTAGCACCATAAACTTCTGAAAATCCATTAACTATAAAAGCGGCATTAGAATCCCATCCAAAAATTATTTTTCCAACTGTGCAAATCAAAGAACCAACAAGAGAATTTACTATGAACTCTTTACATTCATCATCAGAATTATTAGAATCAGCGTTATCAACAAGCATAGCTCCGATTAAAGACCCCTTTATTGATGCCCTAACCCAATATGGAATGTTAGAATATATAGCAAAACTACTTGAATTTTTTATAAAATTGCCCCATTCTTTTGGTTCAGCCTGTAGTTTATAAAAGTATTCATAAGACTTAATTCCTAATTCACAACTTAAAATTAAAGATTTTCTTTCTTCATTTGAAATATCAGAACTTATGATAATATCATTTTCTATAGCATCCAATCGATGTGATATGTCATCAATCGAAGTTAATCCTGGCAATATATTTAATAGTTCTGGCATCAAATCACTGTCGTAGCAATCATTCAATTTATTAATAATATTTACAGTTTTACAGACATTTAATATACTAATATTTCTGATTTTAACCTAACCTCAATAGGCATAGAAATTGTCGGATAATATAAGTTTTTTATATACTCAAAGATTACATCTGCCAAATCTGCCTCAGATGATGTTCCTACTATTTTCTGAGAAATATAATCTAATCCTTTCTCAAATTGTTCTGTTACAATTGGATAATTCTTAACGTTGATTTTCATATTCATTATATTTAAAATTTACGCAACAAAGATATATCATGTATAATTACATCAAACAACAAAAATGTTAATATTATGTTAATTTATTTCTAAAAAAAACACTCTATCCCCCCAAAAACCAGACGATACCTAATAAAATAGCCGCAAATAAACATGCTCCAGAAAGAATTTGCACGTCATTGCTAACAATATTGTAAATGCAACTTGAATCTATTTATTGTTCACGTTTAAAATTTTGACTAATTTTGCATAAAAAATAATAATTTTGAAACTGTTAGGCAACATATCATACCTTATAAGGTCGAAGGAGAACGAAAAACTTCCCGATGTGTTCAACGAGTTCATACTCGACTCGATGTTCCAGATGAGCAGTTTCATCGACTGCTGCGAATACCGTGTGAATATGCTCGCCGACAGCACCGAACTGAACGTAACCGACTTCGGCACAGGCAAAAACGGCATCCGCAAAGTAAAGCAGATAGCACGTAAATCGTCCACCGAGCCTCGCTATGGTGGTGTAATACAAAAGATTATTGATTCGTTCGGCATAAAAACCGCTCTTGAACTCGGAACATCCATTGGCGTAGGCACGATGTTTCTGGCAAAGGCAAATCCGAAAATAAATATAACTACCGTCGAAGGCTGTCCAGAAACCTACAAGTTTGCAAAAAATGAATTTGCAAAACGTAAAATCGGCAATGTCTGTTTCATCAACGACAACTTCGACCATCTTTTCGACAGTAGTTTCTTGAACGGACAAAAATTTGACCTTTCCCTAATCGACGGCAACCACACCTACGAAGCCACCATCAAGTACTTCAACAATATCCGAAAAAGCCATTGCGGGCAAAAATCCATAATCGTCATCGACGACATCAACTGGAGCCGCGATATGTTTCGCGCATGGGAAGAGATTTCATCGCAAATGCAAAATTCGTTAAGGCTCAATCTTTTCCGTATGGGAATAATTTTCAACGGATACGACTTGCCCAAAGATGAAGTTAGGGCGGAAATATATAAGGAAGGGATGTAGGAATGCGTATAATAGTGGAACATACAGGAAATATTAGATTGTAATAATTTATCTAGCTATTCAATTCAGACATATTATATATATAGGTATATCAGCAAAGGCTTCTTTTAGGAATCATTTTTTCAAAGTCTTGCGCAGAAAATGACGTTAGTCGATCTGTTGTGAGGTTCATAAAAGGTAAAAATCATGCTATTTTTATGTGTGTTTTGAAAAAAATTAATAAATATTGTGTATGTAAAATATTTATAATCAATAACTTATAAAATTCACATAACTTTTTTGAAAAAAAAGTGAAAAAAGTTTTGGTGGTAAAGAAAAATGCTATACTTTTGCAATCCCAAACGATGAGGGACGGAGATCATCCGGAAGACATCGGGAGGGGAGAAAAAAGTTCTTTGAAAGATTGACAAGTAGCAAAAGATAAAGACAGGTTAACAACTTTGAAGATTCTAATAGAGTTTATTCAGGGAGACGAGACGGGACGACTTAACATACACGACTTAAAGTCGTAAAGATTAATAATTACAATGAAGAGTTTGATCCTGGCTCAGGATGAACGCTAGCGGGAGGCTTAACACATGCAAGTCGAGGGGCAGCGCGGGTGGCAACACCTGGCGGCGACCGGCGGACGGGTGAGTAACACGTAT
>Ga0310696_10000724_pt1 | contig 49551 bp, 41 predicted proteins | sample AusTroGonzalo_MG_4_FD_203885 | JGI IMG/M metagenome (GOLD analysis project Ga0310696, IMG submission 203885) | Bovine rumen microbial communities from tropical cattle in Woodstock, Queensland, Australia - Gonzalo_02 (v2) (version 2) | ecosystem: Host-associated > Mammals > Digestive system >...
CTGTTTGATTAGGAGTAATCTGATTTCGCGATAGTAAGTTACATCAAACATCAGCCGTAACTTACTCTCCTATGATCGTTCGTTACAAATCTATAGTAAAATAGTTTGGCAGTTTGCCTTATTTTTTGTAATTTTGTATCGTGGTTCGGGAACTACCGAACTTTGCTTTAAAGTCTATAATATCTATAAATAGATATATATAGATAATGTATATGTATGTAAATATATGTGGGGGTGCCTATATATGGGGCACCCCGCATTAAGAGTATAATAATGAGACACAAGAACGACATTGCACTGGCCGCTACGAGTGCACGCAGCTACAACCGCTACTGGCGGTCCAAGAAGCTCGCATGGACGGATATCGGCAAGATTAAGTACCTCTTCGACGGGGCTGTCGAGTACATGGACGAGGTGACGCTGGCCTATACTCGCGAACACTTCAACAAGTTGCGCAGGGTGTTGGGCTTTAAACAAGATTCGGAACTTACCGAACTAATTGAACGCTCAGAGGCTTTCCGCATCGTGCGCAACAAGGCGTCTCGGCAGATGGAGGCATTTATGTCGCCTCTGGTGGGAGACCGTTTTGTGCCTGCTGCCAGTCAGGAAATTGAAGAGCCGGCCATCCCCTATGAGATCTTTTTCTGCAAGGCCAATGCACTGGCCAATGACAATGACCGTGACAAGATTTCGGAGAACCAGCGCCAGCATAGTCATGGTATTGACATGCGTGTGCTCTTGGCGGGCAATGTGCCAAAGTTCCACGTCACGCCTAATGACGATGCTTTGCTGCGTATTTACAACGGACTAATCTCTATCCGATGTGACGAATATATGAATCAGCGTTATTTCGGTGATTTTCTCTTCTGCTACATGCAGAGATATCATGTTGATAAGGGGGAGGCTGACCGCGTGCTCAACAATTATATCAACGGAAAACTGGTTGGGCACATGGCTCGCCGCGTGGGCATAGAGAACTGGCCTCGTGAGACTATCCTGAAATGGCTGGATTATTATTTCGGTGATAAGCAAATGGATAAGATCGTGATTGATGCGCATCAGACGTGGATGAGGCACATAGAAGGTTCAATCAAAGAGTATGCTTCGGACAAGATTGAACTGATTAATAATAAAAGAATATCGGGACATGAACAAAATGACTGAAGACTTAGTACCTGACGGTTATCCTTTCTGCATTGTGGCGGACTGCCCTGTTGGGGAACATTGCCTACGCCAGAAGGCAAGGCAGATGCTTGGAAGCAAAGACAAGATTGTCAAAGTCGTTAATCCTCGACTGACTCAACCGTCTGAGCAGTGCGAGTTCTATCGCTCTGACGAGCCCCAGGTGTTTGCCCGTGGCTTTGCGGCGATGAAGGAGGAGATGCTGCCGCGTCAGTATAAGTTGTTTATGAGTCGCCTGCAGGGACACTTCGGGCGTACGGGATACTTTGAGCGTAGGAGAGGGGAGAGGCTTTGTAAGCCCGAGGATATAGCCACGATACAGTGTGTATTGCAGGAACTTGGTCTGCAGCATTTGGGGTTTGATGCCTACGAACGGCATTTCAACTGGTAGGGTCGCTCCTTCCGTCAGTCCGGACGCTTTGTACTGCAGTACTCTCGGCTTTGCACAAGAGTATTCCGGTTGATATACCGGAGTGCTCTCGTAGTCGTACTGTCAGTACGCCTGTATGTTTGTTTTGTCAGTACTGGTCAATGTAGGAAAGGGTAGGGGCAAGGCCTCGTTGGTTGACCAATGATAAAACCCTTCGCCATAACAGTCAGACACTCAGGGTGTATGCTGTCTGGTGAAGGGTTTGGAAAATATGAGGATTCTTAGATAAATGATCTATGGGGGCGTTTACTTGTAGTCCACGGGCGTCAGCTTGCTGCCGAGACCTTGTACCATTGAGAACTGGCCCTGGAGCGACTTCTGGAGGTCGCACTGCTGCATGACGTACTTGTCGCCCTTCTTCATGATGACGGCAGCCTTCAGCGAGTGGTGGGTCACGTTGTAGGGGTACTTGGTGTTCTTGAAGGCACGCCAACTGCTCTCCAAGAAGATGGTCTTGACGTACTCGTAGCCCTGATTCTTGGCGAAGGTCTTACCGGCAGCCTCACCCTTGCTCTTGGTGGTGGCATCGACGTTGACACCCTTCGGCATGGGCTGTGCGGGTGTGGCATTCACGCGGAAGCCGTTGAGCAACTGAGCGTACTTGGTGCCGTTCTCCCACGGCTGGGCGGCGTTGAGCACCTCACGGACATAGTCGAGTGATTCGTTATAGTCCTTATGCTTCTTGATGAAGTAGTCGGTGAGGGCGCGACCAACGTACATGCCGAGCACGAAACCGGGCTGGGGGTCTTGCAGACCCTTCTCGGCACGCTGGAACTGCATGAGGGTGTACTCGCAGGCGTCCTTCAGCGAAATCTTTCTCAGAGCCAGCTCAAGGGCGTAGTCCTCGCGCTCGCTGCGCTCTGAGCGCATTTCCGACTCGTTGGCCCAGGGGAGCATGGTGTTTGCTTCGCGGTTGACGAGACCGGTGCTGGCATTGTCCATAGCATACTCGAAGTCTGCCCAGAAGATGGGGTCCTGATAGGGCAGGACGAGTGCGAAGAGCTTGAAGTTGTCCATCGTGGGGTTATCAACGAAGACCTTTGTCCACGCATAGCGGTAAATCTCATCAACGGGCACTACCTTCTTGGCGGCTCTGTCGCCAAGGTCGTAGTAGTTGCCTAACTTCTTGCCTTCACCCTTGATGATGGAGATGACCTTGTAGAGCTGATCCACCTGTGTGGCGTAGGCACCGTCCTTACCGGCATAGTGCATCATCTGGTAGTAGGGGGCGTTCTTATCCTCCCAGCGCCAAACGACTTTGGAAGCATCGGGAGCGTCCTCGGTAGGAATACCGGCAGCCTCGCTGGCCTGGTTTACGACTTTGCTCTTGGTGTCATCGGCCTTGCTCTTGACGGCATCCTTGGCTTTGTCGGTAGCGGTTTTCTTTGCCTTGTTGGCCAGTCCCTTGAGACCACCCAACTGCGCACTAACTGTACTGCTGCCACCCATGATAAGGGCTGTAGCCATCAGCAGCTTGACGATGATGTGATTCTGTTTCATTGTAGATAATGTTATTATGATTGATTGTTTTTATGATTACTTTACTTCAGACCGCCCCATGTGCCGACAATGTTCTTGCACTGTGTGTAGCAGGAGGGACAGTTGAAGACCTTGTAGAGGTCGGAACCACTGGGCAGCAGTACTTCGACGCCGCGCTGTTCGGTGTCCCAACCGCCGGGAGCCAGAATGTAGATGTAGGTCACCTCGCCAGAGCCACCGATGGTGAGCTCCTGCGGCTTATTAACCGAAGGACACATCTGTACGGTGTAAGGCTCCGAGGGTGCGTAGCCGTTTTTGTTGGAGGCTCCCTTCAGCAGGGCAGCGGCCATGTAGCGCTGCAGGTACTGGTCGTTCTCGGGACCATATTCTGAGGCGACAATCTTCGTCTTCAGAATGCGGATAATGCCATCGACGGTCGATGAGCTGTTGCACAGCAGGTCGAAGCACTTCTTGCCGGTCTTGGCGTTGCGGGCGTAGATCTCCATTGCCATGGGAATCATGGCTGCAGTGCCCTGAATCGACTTACCGAGCAGATTCTTATAGACGGCCTCGAACTCCGTGTAACCAGAGGGAATGTTAGTGAAAGATACGGTTGCCGTAGGCGTTCCGCGATAGCCGGTAACGCCATCGTAGGGGTTAATCTCGCCGCTGACGGTATATTGATGGCTGCCGTAGGTCAGCGTGTTACCATTGACCTGAGCGTCCTTCTTGGTCTCGTTGACCAGTGAAGCCCACTTGTCGGTCTTCTCTTCATCGTCATCGTTGCAGCAGGTGATGGCTGCCGATGTGGCGAGAATAACAACGGCGGCCAGCGCTGTACGCCAGCCGCCGCGGGTGTTAAAAATGTTATTCATGTTATTGGATTAGAAATCGTCGTCACGCTGATCCTTACCCTTTGCGTAGTAGCTCTTGATCTCGCTGTGAACGAACCAGCCGTTCTTCTTTGTGGGACGGAGCTGAACCACCAGAGGTGATGCTGACTCGTGTGACATGTCACCCTTATCGGTAGCATCGGGGTTGGGGAACAGATTCAGTTTTGCCAAGTCAACATTCAGGTTGCCAGAATGAATCAGAGGGCTTGCGAGGTCCCAGCCGATACGGACTTTGTACGGACCATTGTCGTAGCCGTAGCCCTTGCCGTTAGGCTTGTACTGGTTGCCGGGAGTTGCACCTGCGAAGTGCTGGAACAGCGTGTTGTGCTGGTAGTAGCCATTGCCATCCTTATTGAACCATCCGATGCAGAGGTTCTGGAAGTCGCTATTAGAGATACCAGTGGTTGCCAGAGCTGAGTACTTGACACCATAGAGGTAGTTGATCATGTCGCGGCAGTCCTGACTGCAGTCGAGCAGACGGGGCAGTACGAGATATACAACAGCACCGATGAACAGGGGGTTGTTGCAAGCTGGTACGCGGTTGCCGTCGGCATCCTCAAGGAGGGTCTTCAGCTCGGCCACGTTGCGGGGCAGACGGTTGAAGGTGAACTCAGAGACTTTATAGGTCTTGCCATCGCCAGGGAACTTGTACTCGTGAGTCACCGTAGAGTCTTTGAGTACAACCTTCTCAACGGGGATGCTGAAGGCAGTGATGTTGTTGATGACGGTGCCCCAAGAACTGCTCTCAAGCTGGTAAGCCCAGTTGGCGGCAGCTTTTCCCTGACCATAGCGGCCGTTCTCGAGGAAGAAGGCTGAGCTGTTGGTGATGTTGGTCGTCTGGGGACGGAAAGTAAGATTGCCTGCAGGCTCGTCATAAGCCGTGATGTTGCCACCACCCTGGATGATAATCCAGCCATGCTTCTCACCGTTGACAATGACATTGTGCTCGGGGTTGCAATATGTGTAGTTGTCACCCATCTGACCGACACTGGTCTTACCTGAACCATCGGCGGTGATGGGGCAGTTGAACTCTACGCGGAAGTACTGCTGAGTTGCTTGTGCGAAGGTTGTCATGGCAAATGCAGCCATGGCGAGTGTTGCGAATATCTTTTTCATAATAATGTATCGAATTAAATTGTTGGTTACTAATTATTGATTATTTTTTTGTGAACTTCAAGGCTTTTTTGCCGACACGCAGCACATATACGCCTGCGGGCAGCTGGCCTACGGTAACGGTGGTAACACCATTGGCAACGGGAGCCTCGGTCATCTGCTTGCCGTCGAGGGCATAAACGAGTGCCTTGGTAGCATCGCCACAGCCAGAAACAGTCATCTGCTCGCTGATAGGAGTCTGCAACTGAAGTTTCTCAAGGGCAGGAGCCTCCAGCGGGGTGTCAATGCCCGTAGAATTCATGGCGTTGTTCAGTTCCTCCTCCGTACCACGGAAGAAGCGGACTTCGCTGACATTCGGCTCCACTACGCTACCTGCGGTGAGAGTCATCAGAGATGTGCCTTCCTGGACGGTCAGCACTGGACGCTGATCCACCATTTTCCAGAACTTACCAGTGTTGGTGAACACGTAGAAGGGTTTGCTGTAGTCAACGGTCTGCTGACCTCCTCCTTGTTGTCCGTACTTCGAATAGTCGATTTCGACTTGCTTTCTCTCGAAGCTGATGCTCTTGACATTAGCCTCGCCTTCACCGTCCTTCAAGAGGATTTCGAAGACGTCTTTGCCATCGGGAATCACCATCATGCTCACACGGACTACAGGGAAGTAGTTGCCAGTGTTGGTCTTCACGCACATGGCGTTTTGCAGCGTGGCAGCAGCTTTTGTGTCAACGGAGTACCCCAGTCCTGCCGTCATTATGGCGGCGAAAGCAAGAGCCTTCCAATTCTGTAAAACTGTTCTCATGTTTGTTAATGTTTAATGATTAATGTTGTTAAAGTTATTTTATTTATTAATTAGGTTATACTGTTGAAGTTTCTCTTCCACGATGGCCTCGATGCGCTTCTCCAAACGATTGTCCATGTCGTCCTCAATCTTGAAGATACGTTCAAGATAATCTTCGGCGTAGTCGAGTGCGGAGTTCTGATACTTCTTTTTCGTCATAATGGTTCTGGCTTGTGATTGACACTTGCCGTTTGGTTTCATTTTCCGTTTGCAAAGGTAGGATAAAAATACGAAATAGCGTTATCATTTCGTGTAATTCTCTTGTCATTTTGCGTAATTATACGGAAAAAGCCCCTTTTCTTCGATAAAAAGGGGCTTTTTGTGAGTGTGGTGATATATTATTTCTGCTTTTCCTGATATTGTGTCGGTGTTAGTCCAAACACTTTTTTGAAGGCACGAGTGAAGTTTGGCGTGTCGTTGTAAGCACAAAGAACTGCAATTTCGTTGATGTTCAGTTCGGGGTGATTGTCGAGCAAATGGCGGGCTCGTTTCATACGAATCATCTGGATGAAGGTCTGTGGCGTTTCATCCGTCACCTTTGACAGACGCTGACGGAACTGGAACAGACTCATGTTCAAACGATCGGCCACGCTGGTGGCATCGACACCGCCATCGCTGATGAGCTGGTTGATGATGTTGACCGTCTTCTCCAGGAACTCGCGGTCGGCTGCCGACACATTGTCGTTGTCTCCATCGCCCTGATTCTCCTGTGTAGTGGTTTGCAGGGCATGGTCATACTGAATGTTCAGTTCGCGGTACTGCTCGTTGAGTTGCTGGAGGTCGGCTCTTAGTTTTTCGTTGATGGCCTGCTGGCGGCGGTTGCGACGCCGCATGATGAGCCAAACTCCGATACCAATGATGGCAACGATGAGGGCTAAAGCCAGTGCCAGCATCTTCTGCATACGCTGTGCGTGGTTGTCAATCTGCAACCAGTCGTTTCCGAACTCCGCGTTGTAGTGTGCCAACTTATCGGCCGAAATACTATTGTAGATAGAGTCTTTCAGGAAGTTAAAGCGGTCGAGGTGCTCCATTGCTTCGTCGGGGTTGCTCTTCCATAATGCCTCGTAAAGACCTCTTCGCGCGTGTACCTCATTATATATGTCGCCGAGTTCCATGAAAATTTTGACCGCCTCACGGTAGTAGGGTACAGCCTCGTCCTCGCGCTGTTGCGACTTCAGCGCCATTCCCATCTTGTTGCAGGCGATGCCCAGCGACTGGCGGTCAGGTGATTTGCGGAGGTAGGGAATGGCCAGTTTGAGTTCCTTCTCTGCCTCGGCAAACTGCTTCAAACCAATGTGTATGGAGGCTTTTTGTGTCAGGCGCACCATGCTCTTGGCTTCATTGCCCGACTGCTTATCGAGCTCATAGGCGCGTTCAATATACTTCAAGGCTTCCTGGTCGTTCTTAAGAGCGTGGTAGATTTCGGATGCCATTCCTTGGAGTACGGCCATGCGTGTGGGATTGTTGGCCTGCTTGGCTTTCTCGATACCCTTCAGCACGTATTTCTCAGCCTCCTCTGGTTGTTTGGCTCCCAGATAGATGCCTGCCAGCGTGTTGAGCGATGAGCTCATGATGTCGGGGTCGCCAGTTGCCTCATCAAGGGCGTAGCACTGCTTGGCCCACTTTGCTGCCTCCTCGTAGTTGGACAGTCGGATGTTGATAATGGCCAGGAGGTTCAGACAGTCGGCTTCGCTCTCCGTACCTTTGCACAAGGAGAGCGCTTTCTTTCCGAGGTCGAGTGCCTCGCGGTATTCCTGACGGCCATAGGCCTCGTCAGCTTGTTGGAGTAGTATATCTGCCTGCTTGTCATCGGCTTTCACGATGCTGCAGAGCAACGTGATGAGAAGACTGAGAAGCAATCGATGGTATGTCATGTGGTTGATTTTTTTAGATTCGACTGCAAAGGTAATAAAAAATATCTGATTGTCTGCTTGTGGTATGGATTTTTTTTGTTACTTTTGTCGTCGTGAAGCAGATGATAACCATATTAGGCCCTACAGCCAGCGGTAAGACACCGGTGGCTGCGGCATTGGCTTGTGCGTTGCCGAGAATGGCGGACGGCAGTATTGGCGGTGAGGTGATTTCTGCCGACTCCCGACAGGTCTATCGTCGTATGGACATCGGCACGGGTAAGGACTTGGCGGATTTCCGCCTGGAGGTCAATGGCTCCGTTGTTGATATTCCCTATCACCTCATTGATATCTGCGAGCCGGGTACGAAATACAATCTTTTCCAGTATCAGCAGGACTTCTTCGATGTCTATCAGGAGATGCAGGGTAGGGGTGTGACACCCATCCTCTGTGGCGGTACAGGACTCTATATTGAGGCGGTGCTCAAGGGCTATCAGCTGTCGCCGGTGCCGCAGAACCCGGAACTTCGTGCCAGTCTGGATGGCAAGTCGCTCGACGAGCTGACAGCGATGCTGACAGAGCTGAAATTGAAGACGGGCTCGAATATGCACAACAAGACCGATGTCGATTCCTGCCAGCGGGCTATCAGGGCGATAGAGATTGAGACGTACAACCTCGAGAACCCCACACCGCGTCGTGAGCTGCCTCCTGTCGATTCCCTGATCATTGGCATTGACATCGACCGCGAACTGCGCCGAGAAAAGATAACCCGACGGCTGAAAGCACGTCTTGACGAAGGCATGGTTGACGAGGTACGGGCGCTCCTGAATGAAGGAATTTCCGCTGAAGACCTGATTTATTATGGTCTGGAATACAAGTACTTGACGGAATATGTTATAGGAAAACTTTCGTTTGACGAGATGTTCCGCCAACTGGAGATTGCCATCCATCAGTTTGCCAAGCGCCAGATGACGTGGTTCCGCGGCATGGAGCGTCGCGGGTTCAAAATCAACTGGATTGACGCCACCCTGCCGATGGACGAGAAAGTAGAAGCCATCATGAAACTAACATAAACGAATGAGAACATTATCAACCATTTTCCTTACTTTATTATGCATTTCCGCCTTCTCGCAAAAGGCAGTGTTTCCCCATTTAGCCGAGATTGAACAACAAGTGATTCCAGAGGACACTGCAGTGCGCAAGGGTGTGCTGGAGAATGGTCTGACATACTATGTGCGCCGTAACGATAATCCCGAGAAGCTGGCGTATTTCTACCTGCTGGTGAAGGCGGGCTCGATGGTCGAGCAGGACAACGAGCGTGGCATAGCCCACTTTGTGGAGCACATGGTGTTCAAGGGCACGAAGCACTTCCCCAAGGGCGATGTCATTGGCTTCTTCCGCCGCAACGGCCTACAGTTCGGTCACGACAGCAATGCCTTCACGGGCTTCACAACGGTGCGCTACCAGCTGAACTCCATTCCCACGGACAACGCGCTGCTGATGGACTCCTGTCTGCTGATGCTGCGCGACTGGGCTGGCGATGCTACCATCGACGCCATAGATGTGGCGTCGGAGCACAACGTCGTCGTGGAGGAGTGGCGCACGCGGAGCGTCATTTCCTTTGCCCAGCAGATGCTCAACGACCTCTTCGACAACTCCATCTATGCCAAGCGCAACCCTATCGGCGACATGGACATCGTGAAGAACTGTTCGCAGAAGCTGGTGCGCGACTTCTACAACCGCTGGTATCAGCCTCAGAACCAGGCTGTAGTGGTGGTAGGCGACTTCGACCCCGACCAGATGGTGGAAAAGATTCTTCGGATGTTCGGCGATAGGAAGCGTGGCAAGACCATCGCTCCCGTGCCACCTGCCATTCCCGACTTCGAGACACCCAAGGTGTTGCTGTATCCTTACGACAAGCAGGCCTTCGGTTCGCTGGCCTATATGATAAGGCTGGGCGAGGACACGGTGATGCAGCGCAATACGGTGGGCGGCATGAAGACTGCCGTGCTGCGTGAAGAAATCAAGAACGTGATGGGTAAGAAGCTCAACAGTCTGAAAACGAAATTCCCGATGCTCCTCAGTGGGGATGTTGTTACGACCGATTTAGCCGACCTCAGTGATAAGTTGTGGATATTCAACCTCTCGGCGCCCCAAGAACAGTGGCGGCGCACGCTGGAGTTGCTGGCCAAGCAGGTGGAACTGATACGCCGCAAGGGCTTTGGCGAGGACTACTGGAAACAGGGAGCGCACACTACATTTCCTGAATATAACGCCGACTCCACGGGCATCGTCTTTGTAGATACCTTCTTCGTGAAGTACAACAAAACCCAGAGTTCGGAGTTCATCAATAAGTGCGTTGCCAACTTCTTTAGGGGCGATGCGATGTCGTCGAAGATGGCCCGCCAACTGGCCGAGCGCCATCTCCAGAACACCATCACCGCCGAGGAGATGCGTGAGGAGTTCTGTCGGATGACCAGCGGTCGCAACATGATGATTGGTGTGATGCTCACCGACAGTGCCGCGCTGCCACAGCAGGAAGAGGTGGAGGCTATCTATCAGCGCGTCAGACAGATGAGCGACGAAGAGCTGGCCGAGGTAGAGGTGGCAGAACAGAAGAAACTGGACAGGACAGCCGTTGACAGCCTCGACATTCCCACCACTCCGGGCTCCATCGTCAGACAGAAGGTGCTCAACGACAGCATCACAGAGATCATGCTATCGAACGGCATCAAAGTGGTGCTGATGAAGCAGAAGACCGATCGCAACTCGGTGAACTTCAGATTCTGCCGTCCGCAAGGCTACTCCGTGCTCAGCGACGACGACATCAACTATCATGACATGTTGGGTAGTTGTCTCAGAAAGTTCAGCTACTGGGGCGGTCAGAGCAATGCCGTTGTGGAGGCGTTCGACGACATCTTCGACTTCGGTACCCAGTATCTCGATAAACTGGAGGGCGGCATGAAGATGCTCTACATGTCGTTGACGACCAACGAGATCGATTCCGTGGCCTTTGCCGAAGAGCTGCAGAAGCTGCAGACCTCGGCCGTGACCATGAAGAGCCCGATATTGCAGTCGGCACTGAAGGTCGGACTGGCTTATGCCAAGGAGACGAAGCGTCTGATGCCACCGACTGAGGAGCAGGTGGCTGCCATGAATATCGACCGTTTCCGCCAGATTGTGAGCGACTACCACTCGAACTACAACGGCTCAGTGATGGTGGTACAGGGCGACCGCGACATCGACAGCATCATGCCGCACATCTTGAAGTATGTGGGTGCTCTGCCCTCGAAGCCCGAGCGTGCAAAACGCATGGTGTGGCCTGCCGACCACTATAGTGTCGAGAACACGACGATGGTTGAGAAGATAGAGAATCCCGCCCCTATCTGTCAGGCATCGCTGATTTATGCTTGGGAGCGGGGCTTCAAGTACACGCAGGAGTCGTATGCTCACAACCTGGTGCTGCAGAACGTGCTGGCAAACCTGATTCTCAACAAACTGCGACTGGAGAATGGCGATATCTACAGTCCCAGCTGCCAGAAAGAAGACGGGCTGCTGCCCGTGCCCCACATGAAACTGACCATCAGTTTTGCCTGCAATCCCACCCAGCGCGAGCGCATCGTGCAGGATGTGCAGGACCTCGTGAAAGGAATGGCTGAGGGTGACCTCATCACGCAGGACCTCATCGACAGTTACCTGAAGGAGCGCGAGAAACACGCGACGGCCTTCAAGGAAAATGAATATTCACGACGCAGGGACTACCTGACGCAGGAGTTCAACGGCATAGTGATGAAAGAAGGCGACATGACCTACATCCGACAAGTTACGCCAGCTTCGCTCCGTGCCCATGTCAAGAAGATGCTGAAGCAGGGCACGCTACATGTGGGCTATCTGACCACCGAGTGATGAAAACAAAAGAAAAACGTTTTTCCTTTTGCGGTTTACGAGCTTTTTCGTATCTTTGCCGCCGGAAACTATGAATGATGATCTGAACTATGAACGCTGAACAAAATACCCGCTGGGGTCTGTTGTATTGTCCCAAGACAGGCATCTCTAACAAGCGGAAGCGTTGGGAGAAAATTGAGGCGGTGCTCAAAGAGCGCGGCGTCCAGTACGATATGGTGCAGAGTGAGAATGCGGCCTCTGTGGAACGGCTTGTGACAATGTTTATTAACAATGGCTATAAAACCATTGTCATCATTGGTGGTGACTCTGCGCTTAATGATGCCGTCAACTGTTTGATGAAAGTTGAGAAGCAGGTACGCGACAGTATTCATCTGGGCGTTATCCCCAATGGTATTATGAATGACTTTGCCCGCTTCTGGGGCTTTGAGGAGGACCATATCGAGCAGACGGTTGATTGGTTGCAGAAAGGACGTGTTCGCCAAGTTGATCTCGGCTGTATCCGTTACACGAACAACAAGGAGGAACGTTGCCATCGTTATTTCTTGAACTGTCTGAACATCGGTATGACGGCCGACATCATGAACCTACGTCAGCAGACGCGCCGTCTTTTTGGTTCACGCACATTATCATTCATTTCGTCGCTCTTTGTTATGCTCTTCCACCGTATGGAGTACAAGATGAAGTTGCGCATCAACAGCGATGTTATAGAACGAAAGGTGATGACCGTCTGCATAGGCTCCGGTCCCGGCTACGGACAAACCCCTAATGCGGTGCCTTATAACGGTATGCTGGACGTCTCTGTTGTCTATCATCCTGAAGTGGTGCAACTCATTGAGGGATTATGGCTTCTGATAACCGGACGTTTCCTGAATCATCGCAGTGTACATCCTTACCGTACGCGTGAAATCTTTGTCGATGAAGCCCGTAAGGCATTGGTGGGTATTGATGGCCGACTGATGAAAACACCCGTTGGCAGCTATCGGATTTGTGTTGAACAAGAGGTGGTGAATTTCCTTATACCGGACTAAGATACAGATTGTTACTGGAAATATAAACAATAGACCGCTGTCGTTATCGGCAGCGGTCTATCCATTCTTTTAAGTTGTTGCGTGGCTCACCGCGACTAATAGCGGCATCGAGTTCCTGTCGTGCTTCGCGCCGTCGGTTTTGTTGTAACAGGAGTTCAACTTTGGAGACGACATAGCCGATGTTTGATGGTTCAAGACGAATGGCTTCAGTCCAGTCAAAGAGTGCGGGCTCGGTTTGTTTCAGTTTCTCCTCCAGCAAGGCACGTGCAGCATAGACAGTAGCAGCCTGCGGAAACATCTGGATGGTGCGGTTCAGCTCGTCGAGGGCATCGGTTGTGCGGCCCAGATTCTCTAAGACCGTGGCAAGTCCAAGTCGTGCTTCCATATTAATAGGAGCTATCTGGAGAAAGGTCTCGTAGTCGGCGCGAGCCTCACCATAGCGTCGTAGGGTGTTGAGGGCATAGGCGCGGTAGAAAAGGGCTGCGAGGTTGCGTTGGTCGAGACGCAGTACGTTGCCGTATTCTTCTATGGCATACTCCCATTGGTTGAGTTCGATGTTGACGGCAGCCTTCTTCAGGCGTAGGTCGGTGGAACGTGGTTGAGCACTAATCATGCGGTTAAGTACTGCGAGTGAGTCCCGCCATTGCTGAGGCGTCTGGGCATGAAGCCCAGACGCCATCAATAGTAGTGCGAATATTAAAAAGAACTTTTTCACTCTTTACTCTTCACTTTTTACTCATCACATTCTCCGTCGAGCATATTCAGTGTGATAGTTGTGTTACCACCTTTGGCTTCGCCCTTACCATCGAGAGCGAGCTTAATCTGCAGGGCGAGGTACTGGTAGTGAGCACGTGTGTCGGCATCGCCACCGGCATTGCTGACGCGACTGCGAATCTTCTGCAGGGCAGCGAGGGCATAACCGCGCTGGTCTTCGTTCAGCGGACCATTGAATGCAGTAATAAGGTTTCTGATAGCACGACGCTGCATTTCGCGTGTCCAAAGACTGGCCTTGCCTCCGCTCTGAGTCTCGCTGAACAGGTAGCCTACGAGGTCGTTGATGTAATCCATCGGTTTATAGGCATTCGCCGTGTAGGCATGCTTGCTGATGTTGTTGATGGTCGAGGCACTGGTCAGACGGTCGATGGTTGTGAAACCAAGCGAGAGGATGGTCTGCTCAGGCACCTGACTAAGACGACGTACGAAGGGTTCGCTGATAAGCCACTTCGGCTCTTTCAGGACGTTGTCGTTGAGCCACTTGAGGGCGCGGCGCTGGGTGTTGGCGCTGGTAGGTGTGTAGACAACGCCCTTCTGGTCGGCACTCTTGTAGTTGTGCTCGATACCGCTAATCTGGCTATAGACGTGGCGCACGTAGCGGCCCATCTGTCCCAAGAGGTTCTTGTAGGCATTACTGAGGTTTTCGTCCAAGTCGCCCTCTTCGTAGTTCCATTCAGGCAGTTGCTTGATGATACGCTTCAGGTTCTTGACACCGTAGTCGCTGGCCTTCATGGCATCGTTGCCAAGGTCCTCGGTCTGTGCACGCGGATCGTTGTCGCTGCCTTCGCCACCAAACCAGAAACGCTGGCTCTGGTTGAGCTTTGCAATGGTCATCTTGTTCAGGGCTAAACGCTCCTCTTTCTCGGTCTTCAGGTCTGGGAAGTAGCGGTATCCCCATTCAATGGCCCACTTGTCGTAGTCGTTGATGCGGGGGAATATGCCGTCCTGTGAGATGTTATCCTCGGGCTGTGCCACGTAATTGAAGCGGGCGTAGTCCATGATAGAGGCTGTGTGTCCGTATTTCTCAACCCATGCCTTGCAGCGCAGACTGTCAACAGGTGTTGCGAAGGAAGCACCCATGTTGTGACGCAGTCCCAGCGTGTGACCAATCTCGTGGCTGGAGACAAAGCGGATGAGCTGTCCCATAAGTTCATCGTCGAACTTAGGATGACGGGCACGGGGGTCAACGGCACCAGCCTGTACCTGATACCAGCCGTGCAGCAAGTCCATGACATTGTGGTACCAGCCAACGTGGCTCTCGATAATCTCACCTGTGCGAGGGTCGCTGACGTGAGGACCATAGGCATTGGAGATGTCGCTGGCCAGATAGCGGATGACAGAGAAACGGGCATCCTCGAGGCTCATCGTTGAGTCGTTGGGCCATTCCTTGGCGCAAATGGCATTCTTGAAGCCGGCAGCCTCGAAGGCCACATTCCAGTCGTCAACGCCAGCCTTGAGGTAGGGTACCCACTTCTTAGGCGTAGCAGGATCGATGTAATAGACAATCTGCTTCACTGGCTCCACCAGTTCGCCGCGGCGGTATGCCTCGATGTCCTTAGGCACCAGACGATAACGTGTGATGACATTGCGGCGATCTACGCGCTGCTGATCGTCGCCGTATTCATAGAAACCTTCAGTGAAGTAACCCACACGAGGATCGAATGAACGATATTCCATCTCGTCTTTTGGCAGCAGTACGAACGATGTGTTCAGTTTCAGTGTCAATGAGCCCGTCAGACGACCACTGATTGACTTGGCTGTGTTCTTGGCGCCATAGGTGCGCACGGTGGCCACCTCTGTATTGATGGGGAAGGTGTGTATGTAATCGACATACGAAAGTTCTTTCTTGAAGCCGGTTACACCAAGCTGCGTCTTGCGCTGTTCTGATAGACCGAGGACAACGTTGTCGTTAGTTACCAGTGATGTGACATCAACGCTGTAAAGCTTGCCACCGCTGATGGTATCGGTCAGTGTAGAGTCAACCTTCGCAGACCACAGAATGGGATTTTGTGTGGCATTGGCGACGGCCTGTGCAATAACATCGTCCTTGTTTACACGAGTGTCGTAGATGTCGGCACGCAGGTACATCGTCTTGTCGCGCATTTCCCAATATACTACCTGGCTGTTGGCCAACTCGCCACCATAGAGTCCGGCATTGGTAGGAGTGGAGACGAAGCGGGTGTTAACCAATACGAGGCGACCCAGCAGAGAGTCAGGAATCTGGAAGTACCACTTGTCCTTCCAAAACTGTACGTTGAACAAGCCTTCCTTGGCAGGTGTGCGCTTCTCCACACGGGGCCTTGGAGTTGGCGGAGGAGGCGTTTTTGACTTTTTCTTAGCGTCTGTGGCTGTCGCTGTCAGTGCCAGCAGGCAGAGCATCATGATAATTTTTTTCATTTGTATGATCTGTGTTGATTAATATGTTCGTGCAAATATACGATAAATCTCCCAATAATGAATAAAACGCGTAATTCTTTTCCTTTTTTTTAACGCCGGTCTTTGTTTAATCGGAAAATATTCGTACTTTTGTCGGCAGAATTATTCACTTAAAACAATAGGCTTATGAAATTAGATGGAAGAAGAGTCAGCTCAAACGTGGAAGACCGCCGTGGTATGAGTACGGGTGCAAAGCTCGGTGGCGGAGGAATTTTGGGTATTATTGTGGCTGTGGCCATTGCCTATTTTACGGGTGGCGACCCTACAGCAGCACTTGTTGAAGGTGTGCAGCAACAGATGCAGGCAAAGACGGAGACTGTCGGTGAGCAGGAGTTTACTGCAGAGGAACAGGAACTGGCTGAGGACTGCAAGAAGATTATGGCATCTACGGAAGATGTGTGGACGAAGGTGTTCCAGGACAATGGTTGGGGTGAGTACCAATATCCAACGTTGGTATTGTTCTCGAATCAGGTGAATTCGGCTTGTGGTTCTGCAACGGCTGCTGTCGGTCCGTTCTATTGTTCAGGCGACCAGAAACTGTATGTTGACCTCTCGTTCTTCACGGAGATGAAGCGCCAGTTGGGTGTTGAGGGTAATACTTTCGCATACGCCTATGTGATTGCCCATGAGATAGGCCATCATGTGGAGTACCTGACAGGAACACTGAACAAGGCCCACCAAATGATGGGACAAATGAGCAAGACTGAAGGTAACAAGGTCAGCGTGCGTTTGGAGCTGCTGGCCGACTACTATGCAGGTGTATGGGCTCACTATGAGGATGCCATGAATCATTCTATGGAGTACGGGGACCTGGAGAAAGGTCTGGAACTGGCGAAAGCCATTGGTGATGACTGGTTACAGAAAAAGGCTCAGGGACGTGCTACACCGGAATCGTTTACCCATGGTACCAGCGACCAGCGTAAACGCTGGCTGAAGCGTGGCTACCAGACGGGTGACATGAGCACCTCTACTTTCTCTGTACAGAACTACGAGGACCTCTAATGGCTAAAAGCTAACAGCCAATAGCCAACCCCCAATAGCTACTCATGATGATAGGGTTCTCCCTTGATGATGGTGCATGCACGGTAAATCTGTTCCGTGAATACCAACCGAATCATTTGGTGCGAGAAGGTCATCTTCGAGAGTGATACCTGTTCGTTGGCACGCTGATAGACAGCCTGCGAAAATCCATACGGTCCGCCGACAATAAAAACCAGTCGGCGGGCCGTATTACGTTTCTGTTCCAACCAGCGCGCAAAATCCACACTGCGCATTTCGCGACCATGTTCATCGAGAAGCACCACCGTGTCTGATGTCTGCAGTTGCTTCAGTATCAGTTCTCCTTCGGCCGTCTTCTGTTGCTCTTCAGTAAGGCTTTTTGTATTCTTCAGCTCAGGGATGGTCAGCAACTCGAATGGCATATAATGGCCTATACGGCTTACATAGTCGTTGATGCCTGCCTGGAAGTGTTTGTCGGTGGTTTTACCTACGAGTATCAGTAGTGTCTTCATTGCTTATTTGTTTGGAACAGAGTTACTTTATGGTCTCTTCTTTTAGGAATTCTTCAAATTGTGTGCGATAGCCGTTGAATACGTTGATGTCCACTTCGCCGTGAATGCCGTCAACGCGTCCGTTGGGTGAAAGTTGCCATACGGCCAGTTTTACGTCTGGTTTATATTCGCCGTAGCGGGCTATCCACACTTGATAGTTATGCTTCAAGTCAGGTGCTGCACTGAGATAGCGGTTGACAAACTGTTGGCTGACATAGAGAATGGGTTTGACATGAGTATGGTGCTCAACGGTTCTAAGCCATGCTCGTACGTTGACAAACAGAGCATCCGGACCACCCATGTGTTCTATCTGACTAGGATAGGGCTCCAGATCCAAGACAGGTGGCAAATCGCCTTTCCGGAAATGCGTGTTCTTGATGAAATGCTGGGCTTGTGCAGCTCCCGTCATTTTGCACGAGAAGAAATGGTAGGCACCGATGGGAATGCCTCGCCGACGTGCCTGGTTGTAATCCTCGAGATAATAGGGATTGCGTATATTAGTACTCTCTGTCGATTTGATGAAGAGGAACGATACCGGGTAGGCAACCTGTCCGCGTGCATGTTGTTGGTTCTTGCCTAAATGCGTAATACGCAGTCGATCCCATAGAATTGGGTATTTCTTACGCCCTTTACCATGTTGATAGCGTGATATGTCGATGCCATAGATTCGTTCGCTTGTGTAGTACATACGCTCGCCCAGATAGCGGTCGTTCTTCCATTGTCCAACGCGGACGTTGCTATAGGGGGCCACAGAGAAGCCAAAGCCGTGACGGCGATCATCGAGCCACTGCCCTTCATAGTACATATCGCCATCGCTCAGGTAATATCCGTGTCCATTAGCCTTGCCGTTGCAGAAATAGCCAGCATAGATACCTGCTGAGTCAAGCCGTACACCGCTGAATAATGTATCTTGCGCGTGCGTACCTATTATTATATTGCCGGTGCTGTCACGTCTCACGATTCCGTTAACCGGCAACAGCGCCAATAAGGTGTCTGTCTGATGCTGGTAGGCGGCCACCATTTCGTAACCCTCGTCTTGGACATCGTGTCGGTCTAAATAGTACTTCAGTTCTGCTTGCAGTGCTTCGGCTTCCTGATTGTTCAAGGTGTCGAATGTGCATGTCGGCAATTTCGGCACCAGAATTATCTGTGTCGAGTCAATGCCTACCGAGAGACGAGTAGGTGAGAGATCTCTTTGACAGCTTGACAGTAGTGTCGTAACCATCAGAAATAGCAATAATCGCTTCATTTCAGGTGCGAAGGTACTGCAAATAGACTGAAAATGCAAGGAAAATAAGAAAAATCACACTTTTTCTGAAAAAAGTCGCAGAAAAGTTTGGTGGGTTCGCGAAAAGTTACTACCTTTGCAACCGCAAATCAGAAATGAGGTCTTAGAACTTCACAAGAGGCGCCCAAGAGAGGGTTCCGTAGCTCAACTGAATAGAGCATCTGACTACGGATCAGAAGGTTGTGGGTTTGAATCCCGCCGGAATCACTTAAACGTAAAGAGGTCAATCGAAAGGTTGACCTCTTTTCTTTTTCCTTCTGTTGAATTTGAAATAAAAGGAAGAGGTGAACCAAACGGCTCACCTCTTTCTTATGATAGTATTTGAATTGTTTTTATTCTGTGATGTTGGGCAGTTCCAAGCCAATACCCTTCTTCTTGTCTACCACCTTCAGGACAAAGCCCAGAATAAGGGCTGCAACACCGAGGCAGGCCAGCATGACCAACGGGGCAGTGTAGTTGAACTGGGTGGGGTCGGTGACACCGGGGTTGGTGGCATCGAGTACCTTACCGATGAGCAGGGGGAAGAGCCACAGACCGATGTTCTGAATCCAGAAGATAAGAGCATAGGCCGAGCCAATGACTTTTGCATCGACCAACTTGGGTACTGAAGGCCACAGCGAGGCGGGCACCAGAGAGAAACTGGAACCAAGTACAAGAATAGTGATGTACGCAATAATGATGCCGCCTACGGCAGAACCCTTGAACAGAGGCAGGATAAAGGCAAATGTCAAGTGGCAGCCAATGAGCAACAGCGAGCCTAAGATGAGCATTGAGGCTGCCTTGCCTTTATGGTCGACGTAAGAGCCCAGAATTGGGGTGATGAGTACGGCGAGCAGGGGGAAGACTGCGAAGATAGACTCAGCAGACTGACGCATGAAACCCATATAACAATAGGTGACAAGGGCAACTATTGAAAGACCCAGCAGACCGTACTTCAAGTTAGCCTTCTTTTGGAAGTTTGATGCAAAACCTGCAGCGGCAACGATGAGCATAATGACATATTGTATGATGGTGACATCGGGCTGTGCCCAGAACGAGTCTGCATCGGGAGTTGTCAGCGTCAGATTGCACTGCAACATATTGACGGCGTACTTCTGGAAAGGGAAGATGGCCGAATAGTAGAGGACGCAGAGCAGAGCAACGAGCCAGAAACCGCTATCGGTAAGAATCTTGCCGAGGTCGCTGATCTTGAAGGGATCGTCCTTCTCTTCAGCCTCGCCTGTCTGTGCGTCGAGTTTGCTGTCCATGACAAAATAGACGATGGTCATAATCAGGGCGATGCACATGAGCACAACACCGAAGGCTACTGAACGGCTAACGCTGACAGTGTCGCCGAGACGGGCGAAGAAGGGCGAGAAGATCATACAGGTGGCAACGCCCAGACGGGCCAATGCCATCTCAGAGCCCATGGCCAATGCCATTTCACGACCCTTAAACCATTTCACGATACCACGTGACACGGTGATACCAGCCATTTCACAGCCGCAGCCGAAAATCATGAAGCCGCAGGCTGCAAACTTAGCCGAGGCGGGCATGCCGGCATAGAAGGGCGAGACACCGAGTTCATCGAACAGCGGAATGTAGTTCAAGTTGTTGGTGAACCACGTCTCCAGACCGCTGCCCATAAACGACTCACTGATAGCATACCACTTGATAACGGCACCGACAAGCATGACGGCAGCCGAGAGTACAGCGGTGAAACGGACACCCATCTTGTCGAGGATAATGCCGGCAAAAATGAGGAAGAATGCAAAGACGTTGAGGAACACCTCAGATCCCTGCATCGTACCGAAAGCAGTGGAGTCCCAGCCACGGGTCTCCTGCATCAGGTCTTTGATGGGCGAGAGGATGTCCATGAAAATGTAGCTGCAGAACATGGCCAGTGCCAGGAGCAGCAGGGCGGTCCAGCGCATGGCGGCGCTATCACGCAGTGTTTTCTGAATTGCTTGTGACATAATAGTTTAGTTATTTTTAATGATTTTGCCTGCAAAGGTACTAAATATTTATGAAAAATGCTTGCAAAATTATTTTTTTTCGTATCTTTGCCATCGTTATGGGAATGATTCCGAAGTTGAGTCCACTTGGCGAGTCTATTCTGGAAGAATATCGCCAGAAGGTGCCCCAGATGGAGGCACTCTGTAATCATGTTAACAAGTTGCTTCGTCAGACGCTGGGGGAGCAGGGTATTGAACTGAACTCCATTGAAGGACGTGTCAAGACAGAGGCATCGTTAGCGGGTAAGTTGGAGCGAAAAGGTGACAAGTACCACCAGTTAGAGGATATTACTGACTTGGTGGGTCTTCGTATCATCACTTTCTATACCGATGACGTCGATAAGGTGGCTGCTATTGTACAACGTCTGTTTTCTATTGATTGGAATAATTCCGTTGATAAACGTAAACTCCATCAGATAACCAGCTTTGGCTATAATTCTCTGCACTATATCTGTCGCCTGAAAGAGGGCAGTATGCCCTTCGAGATTCAGATGAGAACGGCTCTGCAGCATGTGTGGTCGGCTATAGAGCATGATATCGGCTATAAGGGGTTTGTGAAACTTCCACCCGAATTTCGTCGTCAGTTCGGTCGGTTGGCTGGCATGTTGGAGCTGGCCGATGATGAATTCAGTCGTTTGCGCACGACAATGAGTGAGTATCGTCGTCAGGTGCAGACGTTGGTCAAGTCGGGCCATCTTGATGAGGTGCCGCTTACTACCGATTCGTTCCGTAGTTTCCTGGAACTCTATCCTTTGGACCATCTGAATCAGCGTATTGCTGCCGTTAATCAAGCTGAGATATTTCCAACATCGCTGATGCCATATCTCCGAGTGCTGGAGAACTTCGGCCTTGACACGCTGGGCGATGTCCAACGTTTTATTGATGAGAATGCCGAGGATGCTTACCAGTTGGCTATTCTACAATTAGCTGTTACAGACCTTGATATTCTTTCCGAGAGTATTGGTCTTCAGCATCTTTGTCTGGTTTTCATACTGAAGAGTGGCAGGGGCATGAATGGTGTAAAGTGGTTCTACGATATGATTAACGGCGAGCAGGACAGTAACGCCCAACTCGCCGCTATGATTGTCAAGCAAGCTTCTGGCTTGCCCTTTATGCAGACTATTTCTTAAGCCAACGATCCAGCCATTCAAAATACGTGCGCTGCCACAGAATGCCGTTTTGGGGCTTTAGTACCCAGTGGTTTTCGTCTGGGAATATGAGCAATTCGGCCTCGATGCCGCGCATGCGGGCTGCGTTGAATGCGCTCATACCCTGAGTGGCATTGATGCGGTAGTCCTTCTCACCATGGATGCAGAGGATAGGCGTGTCCCACTTGTCGACAAACAGGTGGGGTGAATTTTTATAAGTGCGGTCAGCATTAGCCGTGCGGTCCTTGTTCCAATAGGCATCATCATATTCCCAATTCGAGAACCAGTTCTCCTCCGTTTCAGTGTACATAGCTTCGAGGTTAAAGGCTCCGTCGTGGGCGATGAAGCACTTGAAGCGCTTATCGTGGTGACCTGCCAGATAGTAAACAGAGAATCCGCCAAATGAAGCACCTACAGCCCCTAAATGGTCTTTGTCCACATAGGGTAGGTTCGTAGCCGCATCGTCGATGGCTGCCAGATAATCCTTCATGCATTGTCCTGTCCAGTCGCCGCTGATTTCCTCGAGCCACTCCTGACCGAAACCAGGCAGACCGCGACGGTTAGGTGCTACGATGACATAGCCCTGTGAAGCCATGATGAAGAAGTTCCAGCGGTAGCTCCAGAATTGGCTGACGGGACTTTGCGGACCTCCCTCGCAGAAAAGCAGGGTGGGGTACTTCTTGGTTTCATCAAAGTTGGGCGGCAGGATAATCCATGTCAACATATCTTTGCCATCGCTGGTCTTTACCCAACGCTGTTGTACGGAGGGCTTGTCCAACTGAGCAAGGATATGCTCATTCTCTTTCGTTATCTGCGTGATAACTGTCTTCTCGGGTTTCTTCGTGTTGGGTGTAACCACATAGAGGTCGGCAGGCTCCAAGTACGAGTGGCGCTCCATCAGCAGTTGCTTGCCATTGTTCATCATCTGCAATGAGCCGAAGTCGTGCCATGTGTTGGTAATCTGCTTAACTTCGCCGTTGACTGTCACTGCGTAGAGGTTCTCAGTAGCGTGCCATACGCCGATGAAGTAAATCATGGCATCCTTAGTGTCGCTCCAGCAGAAATCGTCGACATGAGAATCAAAAGTCTCTGTCAGGAAAGTTTTCTTACCAGTCTGCAGGTCATAGCGGCACAGACGTTGGCGGTCACTCTCATAGCCGTCACGCTCCATGGAGAGCCAAGCCACGTAGCGGCCGTCAGGTGAGAACTTCGGGTTCTGGTCGTAGCCAACGTTGTTCTTCAGATTGTCACCGTCGTTGACAGCCTGATACTTCAGCGTCTTGGTGGCATCAACCTTGGGAGCTTCGTAGTCTGCGGGCTTGCAGAGGTTCTTTGTTTGTTTCGTCTCAATATTATATAGGTATATGTCGGAGTCGGTCGAGATGCTGTACTGTACTCCCGTCTTCTTACGACAGGTATAGGCAATGCTCTTTGAATCCGGACTCCATGCTAGCTGTTCAATGCCACCGAAAGGCTCCATAGGGCACTCGTAAGGCTCACCTTCCAGAATGTCAACAGCTTCGGAAATGCCTTCAGTGCTCACGTTGGCCACGAAGGGGTGCATGATGTTCTCCACATAGTGATCCCAGTGGCGATACATGAGGTCGGTGACTACGCGGCCTGTTGTCTTGGGCAGGTCGGCAGGTTTGGCCTTAATGCTACCTGTATAAGGGATTGACTTCAGCAGAATGACCTTCTGTCCATCGGGAGAGAACTGAAAGCCCTCAATGGCTCCGTCGGTTTTGCTGAGCTGTCGGCGGTTGCTGCCGTCGGCCTTCATGCTCCATATTTCGCCACCCTGCAGGAAGGCGATTGTCTCGTTGTCCAGCCACTGGGCATCAGTCTCGTTCTTGGCACTTGTCGTTAGAAGCTTCTGATTTGTGCCGTTGGCTTGCATCATATAGAGCACATGGTGACTCTTGTTGTGCTTCACGCTGTAGTAGCCCACTTGATAGACAATCTTGCTACCGTCTGGCGATGCGCTGTAGCCGCCGATGCGTCCCATGGCCCAGAGTGCCTCGGGGGTCATGCGTCCGCCTTTAACGGTAATGGTCTGTTTGCCTATTCTCACGTCGTCCTGTGCTTTAGTCGTTGTGACAAATGATGCTAATATGACGAGGATAATAATGATTCGGTTCTTGTTCATAGCGTTATTTCTTTTGCTGGCGCTGGCGCTGCATCTCCTCAGCCTGCTTCTGCATGGCTTCGAGACGGGCGGCGAGGCCTGACTTTTTCTTGGGGTTATTCTTGTTTGCCTTGTATTTAGCTTCAAGGATAGCCAGCAATTTTGCATCGTCGGTTGTCTTGCGGAGAGTCCACATAATGGCAGCCGAGAAGAAAAGTGAGATGAAGTAATAGAAGTTCAGACCACTGGAGTAGTCGTTGAACATGAAGAAGAACATGACTGGCATGAGGTACATCATCCATTGCATGTACTTCATCTGTTCGGCCTGCTGGCCAACCATCTGGTCTTTCTGCTGGCGCATTGTGAACCATGAATAAAGAATGTTTGAGCCGCAGAACAGCAGACAGGAGAGCGACAGGTGGTCGCCGATGCCCCAGATATGTGAGCCCCATGAGATGATGGGGTCATAGGTAGCCAGATCTTCCATCCAGAGGAACGATTGTCCGCGTAGTTGAATTGCGTTGGGCACGAACCAGAACATGGCAATCCAGATGGGCATCTGAATCAGCATAGGCAGACAGCCTGAGAGCGGAGAAACACCATACTGCGAATAGAGTTGCATCATGGCCTGCTGCTTCTTCATCTGATCCTCGGGCTTATCATACTGCTTGGTGGCTTCCTCGAACTTCGGCTTCAGTACACGCATCTTGGCCGATGACATATACTGTTTTTTTACCATGGGGAAGGTGATGGCTTTTAGTAACAATGTGATGAGAATCAATACGATACCCATCGAAAGTCCCATTGAGGCTAACCACTCGAAGACATAGAGCGTGAACCAACGGTTGATGATACGGAATATCCACCATCCCAAATTGACGAGTTGCTCTAAATCGAGGTCTTTGTTGAATTCGCTCTGTTTTTCGACAGCCTGAATGAGACGGATGTCATTGGGACCGATGTATATTTCAAACTGCGAGGGTTTCTTGCCTGTGGGGTCAAAGGCTGTCTTCAGTTTGGCGTCAAACTGCTTCAAGTAGCCTGAGTTCTTATCGTCCTGAACACTGCTGAGCGTAGCGCCGCCGGCGAAATTGTCCTTTGAAATAAGTGCCAGGCTGAAGAATTGGTTGCGGAATGCCACCCAGTCGAGCTGTTCCTCGATGGTTTCTGTCTTGTCCGATGTCTCTGACAGGTTGTCGGTAGAGCCGTTGTGAGCTTCCTTGTAGAACAGACTGGTGTAGCGGTTCTCAAAGTAGAAGCCCTTCTCCTGCTGGCGACTGTGGCCATTCCACTCGATGTCCACCTCTTTATATGTGGGAGCAAAGACGCCACGCATGTTCTTAGCCGTCAGTGAGAAGTGCAACATGTAGTCCTTTCCCAGTTCATAGTCCAGTACCAGTGCGCCGCCGTTGCCGGTCATAGCCGTTAGGGTGACGGTCGAGTCCGTCTGGTCACTGGGGGTGAAGTACAAGTCCTGGGTGATGATGTTGTCATCTTTGCCTGTCAGCAGGAAATTCATTTGCTGATCCTCGGCATCGTATAGGGTTACGTCTTTATTGCCGTCCTTGTCCTCAAAACCTTTAATGACGGCTTTCGTCAGTGTGCCGCCCTTGGTCGAGAGCGTCAGCTCAACCTTCTGGTTTTTCAGCACGATATCCTCGGCGGTGCCGTTGAGGGCGGCATGGAAAAGAGCCGTTGTGTCGTTCTGGGCTACGGAGTCTGCTTCGGCCTGACGTTCAGCTTCGGCCAACTTCTTTTTGGTCTCATTGTCGCGTTGTACAGCTGCAATGCTGTCCTGCTGGCGTTGGTAGGCATCAATCTCTTCCTGTGAAGGCTGACTCCACCAGCTGAAGCCTATGAGCACCAGCGCAATTAATACGAATCCAATAATGGTGTCTTTGTTCATTTTTATTTTGCTTTTTTACAGTTCACGTTGATTCAACGTTGCAAAATTACAAAAAAACTACGGAATAATTGCATGCGATGGTAAATTTTTGTATCTTTGCCGACAGATTATGAAAAAAATGACATTGTTATTTGCAGCCTTCATGGCGCTCAGCGCCAGTGCTGCGCAGCCCAAGGACACTGTTGACGGCCGTTACTATCGACTGTTTACGCCGCTCACGTTCTATCACTCTGTAGCTAATAATAATCTCCGCCTGACTACTTCCGACGGGGCCGATGATATTGACGAGGCGATTAATCGTGCGCTTCTCAACGTTTATCTGAATCGTCCTGACTTGGTGAAGACTACCGACAGCCAACTTGACGAGTCTGGGGCGTTGCGCGAGGATATTGATGCACCTATTGTTCAAGAAGTAGAGTTGACAGAGTTTGCAGAACCGATGCCCGATGAACCACAGCTTGTTACTACCGAGGTGGCCGTGACGAAGCCTAAGTTCTGGTCACGCAAGGCTGACGGATATCTGCAGTTCATGCAGAACTATGTATCTGATAATTGGTATAAGGGTGGTGAGTCCACTTACTCACTGCTGGGTAGCTTGACTGCCGAGGCCAACTACGACAATAAAGGTAAGTGGAAGTGGGACAATAAGTTGGAGGCCAAACTTGGCTTCCTAACGGCGAAGTCCGATTCGCTGCATAAGTGGAAGTCTAACGAGGACCTGTTGCGTCTTACCTCGAAGGTTGGACTGCAGGCCACTAAGCGTTGGTACTATACGTTGCAGTTGCTGGCCTGGACACAGTTTACACGCGGTCTGAAGTCCAACGACCACCGAACCTTCTCTGATTTCTTCTCTCCCTTCAATCTTAACGTTGGTCTTGGTATGGACTATAAGGTCGAAGCGTTCAATAAGAAGCTTACCGGTACTATCAACCTGTCGCCGTTGGCCTTGAACTACCGCTATGTTGGTCGTTCTCAGTTCCCCAACCAGAACTCGGCTACGCCAACCGACTATAGCTGGTTCCCCTCACGTCATGGTGTTGACGAAGGCAAGCACTATAAGCTCGATCCTGGTTCGCAGATGACGGCCGACTTGACGTGGAAACTCTCTGAGACGGTTACATGGAAGAGCCGCTTCTGGGCTTTTACCTCTTATCATCGTGCTGAGGTGGAGTGGGAGAATACCTTCCAGTTGAAGGTGTCGAAGTACATCACAGCCAATATCTTCCTCTATCCCCGTTTCGACGATGGCAACAAGCGCGATGCCGATTTGGGTTACTGGCAGTTTAAGGAGTACACTTCCCTTGGTCTCTCATACACTTTCTGATAGATACCTATATTAAATATAAAACCGCCCCAAACTTAGGGCGGTTTTTTTTATTATCGGTAGGATGTGGTTACTCGTCTCCGTATTCGGACAAGGATGCAGCTTCCTCGTCGGGGTCGTCACTACCGAGATCCATCATCGTTGAATAGTTATCCTCTGTGATATCGTCATCATTGGGATCCTCAATCTCGACATCGTCCTCGTCGGGCTTGTTGTAAGTGTCCTCGGGAATCTCGTCCTCTTCCTCCTCACTGGAACTGAACTGCATGCGTGGCTTCTCGGCCATTGGCTTTACTTTCGCAAAGATAGCTTCTACCCATGTGCCTTTAGCGACTTCGAGTACTTCGAAGCCATCCGAGACTTTCTTTTCGTACATACCGCCCTTCTTGTGCAGACGATCCTGGGGAAGAGTCGTTGTAGAGATGTCGAAACCACTCTCGATGATGTCCTTGATACTCTGTGACAGCGACTCCCAACCACCGCCGAAGTTGCGGTCAAGAACCTCGATAAGCTTAGCAGCAGAGATGTGGCGGATGTTCTCATAGGTAAGATCGGTAACGCGCATAATGGGACGCTTTTTGAGGGCCCACGTCACTTTCTTTGTGTCGTCCAACTTCACCTGTGCCACCTTGTAGCCCAGTTTCTCGTATTTCTTTTTGACAGCAGCAGGCTCGTCATCCTTGATTTCCTCAATCATGAATGCACTGCGGATGATGTCTACAAAATGTCTTACGTTCTCGTGTACCTCAGCGTCTTTCTCTGCACCATCCCACATACGGAAGATGTCGTTCTCCTGAACATCCCATACATTGCTCTTCGTCAGAGCCTTGAGATTCAGTGCTTTGTCGTTTGTGTTCCTTGTCATAAATAAATAGTATATTGTTTTCGACTGCAAATGTAAGTACTTTATTCGTGATTCACAAGTTTTTTACGCATTATTTTTGTGAATATTATTTTTTTTGTGTACCTTTGGCCTCCGATTATGGCACAACCATTAGCTGAAAGACTGCGTCCCCGTACGCTCGATGACTATATCGGGCAGCGTCATTTGGTAGGAGAGGGGGCCGTGCTGCGTCGGATGATAGATTCCGGACGCATCTCGTCGTTTATCCTATGGGGACCGCCGGGAGTGGGCAAGACCACCTTGGCGCAAATTATTGCCAACCGTTTGGAGACGCCATTCTACACACTCTCGGCTGTGACCAGCGGTGTAAAGGATGTTCGTGATGTTATAGAGAAAGCTCAGAAAGGACGTTTCTTTAACGAAGCATCGCCGATTCTGTTTATTGACGAAATTCATCGTTTCTCAAAGTCGCAGCAGGACTCCCTGCTTGGGGCGGTTGAGCGCGGCATCGTGACGTTGATAGGTGCTACGACCGAGAATCCGTCGTTTGAGGTGATACGTCCATTGCTCTCCCGTTGTCAACTGTATGTGTTGAAATCGTTGGAAAAGGAGGATCTGCTACAATTGCTGGAGCGAGCTGTAACGACAGATATTATCCTCAAGGAGCGTCATATTGATTTGAAGGAGACGGACGCCTTGCTACGTTTTAGTGGCGGTGATGCTCGTAAGCTGTTGAATATATTGGAGTTAGTCGTGGAGGCAGAGCAGGGTGACGTGATTATCACAGACGAGCTGGTGCTGACACGTCTGCAGCAGAATCCGTTGGCATACGACAAGGATGGCGAGATGCACTATGATATCATCTCGGCATTCATCAAGAGTATCCGTGGCAGCGATCCGGATGCTGCGCTCTATTGGCTGGCTCGGATGATAGAGGGTGGGGAAGATCCGAAGTTCATCGCTCGCCGTCTGGTTATCTCGGCTGCTGAGGATATCGGTCTGGCAAATCCCAACGCCCTGCTGTTGGCCAACACCGCTTTTGACGTTGTTCAAAAGATTGGGTGGCCAGAAGGACGCATACCGCTGGCAGAGGCTACGGTCTACTTGGCGACATCGCCGAAGAGTAATTCTGCTTATTTGGGTATTGATGCCGCTCTCGATTTAGTGCGCCGTACTGGTAACCAACCGGTTCCGCTGCCCATTCGCAATGCTCCAACGGAACTGATGAAGGAACTGGGGTATCACGATGGTTACAAGTATCCACATGACTTTCCAGGACATTTCACTCCTCAGCAATATATGCCCGATGCTCTGGTGAACGAGCGGATATGGCATGGACAGCATTCCCCTGCTGAGGAAAAACTTTACGAGCGTATGGTGAATTATTGGGGAGAGAGATTTGAGAAGTAAGAAGTAAGATGGAGCAGGATATCATTATCAAGATTATTGAACTACTCGGTACGTTTGCCTTTGCCATCTCGGGCATTCGCCATGCTGCCGCCAAGCATTTCGACTGGTTTGGGGGCTATGTCTGTGGCATTGCCGTTGCTATCGGTGGCGGTACTATCCGCGATGTGATGTTGTCCACAACACCTTTCTGGATGACCACACCTATATATATGATATGTACAGCTGTCGCGTTGCTGACTGTAGCCTTCTTTGGGCGTTGGATGGAACCTTTAAAGAATGCGTGGTTTGTGTTTGACACTCTGGGACTTGCGCTTTTTACAATAGCCGGTATTCAAAAGTCTTTGGCATTTGGTCAACCCTTCTGGGTAGCCATCATTATGGGCTGCATCACAGGTTCTGCTGGAGGTGTTATCCGCGATGTGCTTTTGAACAATGAACCTGTCATTTTCCACCGTGAAATCTATGCGATGGCATGTGTTGTCGGTGGCTTGGTTTACTGGTTGCTGGCAACTCTGGAAATACCGATGGAAGTTACCGTTATTGCCTCGTTCTTGACGACTTGTATCATTCGATTCCTTGCTGTTCGCTATCATATTTCATTGCCTACGTTAAAGGGCGAGGAACGCTATGATTAAACTTTTTCTAATATTTATTTGCGAGTTTGGTTTATTTTTCGTATCTTTGTGCCCGACACTAAGTGTAGAACTTAAACGGTTATGATACGAAGGTCCCTTCTACTAGTTATAATGGTACTTGCCTTTGCTTTTTCGGTAAAGGCAGATGCACTTGGCTATACGAAGGAACACCCGCTGCTTTTTGGTATTGATATGGACTATCCGCCGATGGAATATATTGATTCCGAAGGAAAAGCCAACGGCTATGATGTGGAATTTACGAAGGTACTGATGAAATACCTTGATATTCCCTTTACTTATGCACCTAACTCTTGGGAGAATATTGCTGATGATATTATTGATGGCCGGGTTGACTTGGGTATGATGGTGTATTCTCCTTATCGCAAGGATCTGACCAATTTCTCGCGTGCAGTCTTTAGGCTTTATTACCAATTGGTGACACGTAATGACGGGCCGAAAATGATAGGTTTGCGACAGGCTGAAAACCATACGTTTGCTTTAATGCGTTCGCGTCCGATTCTTGATACTTTGTCGAGAGCGGGAGCCAAGACGGTTGTCGTAACCGATTTGACGAAAACGATGAAGGAACTGTCTGCTGGCAAGTATGATGCTGTGATATGCTTTAGGTATCAGGCTCGTTACATCATCGATAGCCAGCATCTGGATAATCTGACGGCAGTTGACCTGGCTCTGACACCGCGAGAATACTGTTATGTCAGTCATGACAAGAAACTTATTGAAGCCATAAATGTGGCATTGGATGAACTGGAAGCCGATGGCGTACTTGATGACATTTATGCCAATGTGAAGACTTCTTTCGACCGTCGCGAAATTCCGATGTGGGTGTGGTATCTGCTGACGGCCCTCGTTTTCGCTTTTCTTGTATTTGTCATTATTCAGCAACGGCTTCATCAGCATCAGATGCGTCAGGAGGTAGAGCGTGCACAGCGTTCGGAGCGTTTGAAGACCATCTTCTTAGGTAATATCAGCCATGCTTTACGAACTCCCCTGAATGCAATCCTTGGTTTCAGCGACATGCTTCGTGATGATAAAGGACAGATTGCGACTGCTGAGCGTCAGGAGATGTTGGGACTCATCAATCAGAATGGTCAGCAATTGCTGCATTTTATTGAAGAGTTGTTGGAACTCTCGAACATAGAAACCAATGAAAGCCTCTTTGTCCGTAGTGAGATAAATCTACATGAAAGCTTTGAAGAAATTGTCGATACTGTTCGCCCACATGTGGCAGATGGCGTGAAGCTAACGGTGAAGGGGCATGGTGGCAAAGCGGTACTTGACCCCAATCTCCTGCGCTTTGTCGTGACCCACCTGTTGAACAATGCAGCTCAATACACGAAGCAGGGTGAAATAACCCTGAAATACAGTGACTATAAGGACGGATTGTATGTTGAGGTACGTGATACAGGTACTGGTATTCCCGATGACCTCAAGGAGAATCTGTTCAGTCTGCTGGCAGACAAGAAAACATACGTTCAGGATAGTGTACCCGGACTTGGACTGAGTATTTGTAGAGCTATTATTGAACGTACGGGTGGACAACTGGGAATGAAGACTCCCACTGAGGGTGGTGCCCTCATCTGGTTCTGGGCTCCTCGTAAAATACATTATTAGAGAAAGAGAATGACACTTTTAGTTGTAATTTTACTGATATTAGGCTACCTGCTTATTGCCACAGGACATCTGACGGGCGTGAACAAGGCTGCCATTGCCATGTTTATAGGCACCGTTGGCTGGGTGGTGTATATTTGCTGGGGTTCAGACTTTGTCATGTCACAGCATCCCCATGAATATGCTGAATTCTTGTCGGGCGAGTCGTCAACAAGTGGTGCAGTCAAGTCGTATATCTACAACGATATTTTTCTACGTTATGTCGGACAGGCCGCCAGTGTCGTTATGTTCCTGCTGGCCACGATGTCAATCATCGAGATTCTTGATAATAATGGTTGTTTTGATTTTATTCAGGAGTGGATACGTACACGCAATTCCAAACGGGTGTTGTGGACACTGTCTTTTGCCACTTTTATCCTTTCTGCTAATCTTGATAACTTGACCACTGCAACGATGATGCTCGTTGTTATGCACCAGATAGTCCGCAGCCGTGCCCAGCGTATGTTGGTTGGCGCATCTATTGTGCTGGCTGCTAATTGTGGTGGCTGTTTCACGGTTATTGGTGATCCCACCGGACTGATTCTTTGGGAAGATGGTGCCATTACTGCCACACAGTTCTCTATGCTATTGGCCTTACCGGCGTTAGCTGCGTGGGTAATTCCTACACTTCTCATCAGCCGTCAACTGCCAAACAGATTGGACCTGGAGTGGGCCGCTCCCCCTTATCGTGGGGATGACACGAACCTGAATCGCTGGCAACGAGTGGTGATGCTTTTCGTCGGTATTGGTGGCCTTTGGTTTATCCCTACGTTCCATAACATTACGAAGTTATCGCCATTTCTTGGCGCCTTGTGTGTGCTGGGTGTGTTGTGGATTGTCAACGAAGCCTTTAACCGCCGTCTCAATGAGTCCGATCAGATGGCAGCTCGCCGGGTGCCTCGCTCCATCCAATACGGCTCCATTCAGCAGATGCTTTTTGTCATGGGCATCATGCTTGGTATGGGTGTTATGAATGAGACGGGCGTGTTGGGCGACATCTCTGCATGGATTGACTATAATGTACATAATATATGGATTGTCGGCATTCTCTCAGGCTTGCTTAGCTCGATGGTCGATACCTTTACGATTGCTATCACAGATATATCTCTCTATCCCGTTGTGGATGATATTCAGTTGGACCGCTGGGTAGATAGCGACTATATGAGAAATTTTGTGCAGAATGGAGCATACTGGCTGGTGCTGTCTTTCTCGACGGCTGTTGGCGGTTGCCTGTTGAGTGTTGGCTCTACCAGTGGATTGGCTCTGATGAAGATGGAGCACGTAAAGCTTGGTTGGTATCTGAAGTATCTGACACCGAAGGTTCTGCTTGGCTTTACAGCCGGTTTGCTGATTCTATGGGCTGAATATTTGATTATATAAAAATACACATATTGACTACAATGACAAAGATTAAGACAATTGGCATTCTGACTTCTGGTGGCGATGCCCCCGGTATGAATGCAGCTATCCGTGCCGTTACTCGTGCCGGTATTTACAATGGTTTTAAGATTAAAGGCATCTATCGTGGCTACGATGGACTTATTAAAGGTGAAGTCAAGTCGTTTACCACGGAGAATGTCTCTGGTATCATAACTCGTGGCGGTACTATACTGAAGACTGCCCGTTCAAAGGATTTCATGACACCGGAAGGCATGAAGAAAGCTTATGACACTTGTCTGAAGGAAGAGATAGATGCCATCGTGGTAATCGGTGGTAATGGTTCGCTGACGGGTGCCCGCAACTTCGGTATGGAATACGATTTTCCCATGATTGGTTTGCCCGGAACAATCGACAATGACCTCTATGGTACAGACTCGACCATCGGCTACGATACGACGATGAATACTATTATGGAGTGTGTTGACCGTATACGTGATACTGCCAACTCTCACGAACGTATTTTCTTTGTGGAGGTGATGGGCCGTGATGCCGGATTCCTGGCTCAGAATAGTGCTATTGCTTGTGGTGCCGAGGCTGCTATTATCCCCGAGGATATGACCGATGTTGACCAGTTGGCGCAGTTCATGGGTCGCGGTATTCGTAAATCGAAGAAATCGTGTATTGTCATCGTTTCCGAAAGTCCTAAGTGCGGTGCCCTCTACTATGCTGACCGTGTGAAGAAGGAGTTCCCGGAGTTTGATGTGCGCGTTTCTATTCTTGGTCATCTGCAGCGTGGCGGTACTCCGTCGGCTCACGATCGTATTCTGGCCTCTCGTACTGGTGTGGGAGCCATTGAGGCCATCAAACAGGGACAGCGCAACATCATGGTGGGTGTTCGCAACAACGAGGTTGTCTATGTACCCTTCTCTGAGGCTATTCGTACTGACAAACCCTTCGACAAAAAACTCATCAAGGTGCTCGATGAACTGAGCATTTAGTCTCCAATCCTATTCCCCAATTATGCCAGAAATCAAGCAAATTGTACTGACGGGCGGCCCATGTGCTGGCAAGACAACAGCACTGGTACGCGTCATTGAACACTTTAACAATCAAGGTTTCAAGGTCTTCTGTGTGCCAGAGGTGCCTACCATCTATAGTTTGGCCGGCTGGAATTATCTGACTCCTAATCGCCAGCTCTATTTTGAGGGTGAACGTGCTATTCTGGAGACACAGTTGGCATTAGAAAACCATTTCCGTCGTCTGGCCAGTGTCTGTACAAGGCCCGTTCTGATTGTCTGCGACCGTGGTACGATGGATATTTCTGCTTATATGGCTCCTGAGGAATGGGAGCGTATTACCAGCGAGGCAGGCACAAATACCAATGAGCTGCGTGAACGCTATGATGCCGTACTCCATTTAGTGTCGGCAGCCGATGGTGCTGAGCAGTATTACACCACAGCCACCAATGCCACACGCTATGAGAAAGCCGATGAGGAAGGCCTGCGCATAGCCCGCGAACTGGATAAAAAAGTCATTAAGGCGTGGACAGGACATCCCCATCTGCGTGTTATCAACAACCACGATGACTTTGAACGTAAGATGCAGCGTACTATTCGTGAAATATCGAATGTTCTCGGACTGCCGCAACCTGTTACTGAGGAGCGTAAGTACATCGTCAAGATAACCGGGCCGTTGCCAGAGACCATCGACAGCGAGATTACCCAAACCTATCTCGTCAGTGAGCCTGGATCAGAGGTGCGTCTGCGTCGTCGTTCATGGACAAGTGGTAAGGTGGTGAACATTCACAATACCAAGAAACGTACACCTGATAATGAACAGATAGAGACGGAGCGCCAGGTGGAGAATGCCCTCTATGAGTCGTTGCTCGGACAGGCTGACCCTTATCGCCAGACCATCCGAAAGCGTCGTCAGAGTTTCATTTGGCGCGGTCAGTATTTCGAGCTTGACACCTATCATGGTCCGCTTGAAGGTCTTGTTATCCTTGAGACAAAGGGCATCGCCGACCAGGAAGATGTCAATTTCCCGCCGTTCATCAGTGTCGTTGAAGAGGTAACAGGCAACAAAGAATACTATAATCATACTTTGGCGCTACGAAAATAGCATTGCTGAAGGTAGTCTACATCTTAGAAAAAACCAAATATATTTGGTGGTTCATTTGATTTGCACTACCTTTGCAGGCGGAAAGCAGTGTTCCGGTCTGCCGCTGGTGGCAACACGAGAGGAAAGTCCGGGCAGCGTAGGACACCCCACTGGTGAAAGTGCCAGCTATTGGTGACAGTAGGATATGGGAGAAGAGAATAACCGCTTCCCGCAAGGGGAGTAAGGGTGAGAAGGTGGTGTAAGAGACCACCAGCTGGCGGGCGATCGTCAGGCTGTTCCATCTGGGGGCTGCAAGTTCATGTATACCATCGTCGGAGGGCTGTCCGTCCGAGGGTCGCAAGACACACGGTGGAGGGTAGAATGCTTCAGCCATGGGGCAACTCATGGAGTAGATAAATGGCAGGCGCCTCGTAAGAGGTACAGAACCCGGCTTATAGGAGCAGTGCTTTTCCTTTTTTGTAGTAAGGAGTAAAGAGTAAAGGGAGTAAGGAGTAGGCAGATTTGAAGGAACTGGTACAGCATGTTTACAAGACGCTTGTTCTGACCGTGCGCTTCTTTACGGCAGAGCGAGTGATGGCCAAGGCCTCAGCCCTGACCTATTCAACGTTGCTGGCTATTGTGCCCATCATGGCCGTCGTCTTTGCCATTGCCCGCGGCTTCGGCTATAACAAGTATATTGAGATTTGGTTCCGTGATGCGCTTGCCTCGCAGCCTCAGGCTGCCGAGGTGATAATCGGTTGGGTAAACAGCTATCTTGTCCATACCCAGAGTGGCTTGTTCTTAGGCGTCGGTCTGCTGTTTATGCTCTACACGGTGTTGATGTTGGTGAATAACATTGAGCAGTCGTTCAATGACATCTGGCAGGTGGCCAATGGTCGTAGCATCTACCGTTCGTTCACCAACTATCTAGCGGCCTTCTTCCTATTACCTATATTTATAATAGTAACAACGGGCCTTTCTATTCTGATGACAACTATTATCAGTGTGATGCCCGATGAACTGGGACTGAGCTCTCTGGCTCGACTACTGCTGCTTGACCTCTCGCCTTATATTCTGATGTCGGCATTCTTCATCGCTCTTTACATTTCAATGCCCAATACGCATGTGGAATGGCGCTGTGCCATTGTGCCTGGCATTGTGGCTGGTATAGCTATGCAATGGCTGCAGTTGTTCTATGTGCATTCACAGTTATGGGTGACGGGCTATAACGCCATCTACGGTTCGTTTGCGGCATTACCGTTGTTCATGTTGTGGGTGCAGATATCGTGGACTATATGTCTCTTTGGTGCCGAGATGACTTATACGAATCAGCACATGAAGCGTATGGGTATCAATATCCAACAGCCCGATTTCCATCCCTATGTGGAAATGGGGGATGACGAGCGTAGTGACGAGGCTATCAACTACTATGCCGATGGCATAGATGGTTTGTAGTAAAGTTGAGAGTTTAGGGTTAATCCTTCATTAAGTCTTTTAAGAAGGCATCCAGATCTTCGTCCAGACCAGCCATCAGTTCGGGATTGATGATGACCGTTTCGTCATCAGCCACAAAGAGTTCGCCCTGATTCTCTTTGTCATCATCTTCAAGAACAAACGAGTAGGGCTTCAGTATTGACATCTCCTCTATCTGATTGCGGTTCTTTTCCAGACTCTTGCGCATAATAGCTGCTATCTGCTCGTAGAAGTCATCGTCTTTGTTGCCAATCCATTGTTCGATGATGCAGCGTGTGATTTCGTTGTCATCATCGTCAAAAGCCATCAGTTCACCCGTATCCTGCGTAACGCGGATATGGATGTCTGTTAGTTGCTCAGCTTCTTGCGATGCAGGAAACTTATCAGCAATCTTACGGATGGCTCTATCGAGCATTTGTAGTGTCTGTTCTGTAGCTTTCATTGTCGTTCTTTTATTTTTGCGTACAAAAGTAACAAAAAGAATTGTATCTGCAAACGATTACGGCTCTTTTTTGAAATAATTCGTTATTCGTCATTCATTATTCATAATTATTTTGTACCTTTGCATGAGTAAACACTGATAATGGACAACAAGATTCGTCACTCTGGAATTGTCGATAGCGTGAGTGAGAACATGGTTAAAGTTCGTATACTCCAGACCTCGGCATGTGCCGCCTGCAAGGTGGCCAGTCATTGCAACGCTTCTGAGTCGAAAGAGAAATTGATAGACGTGAAGGTTTCTGATGGCAAGGGCTATAAGGTAGGCGATGCGGTGACGGTCTGTGCTTCTCGCAACATCATTTCTCATGCGGTGATACTGGCTTTTGCACTGCCCTTGTGTCTGATGGTTGGAGCACTCGTAACGGTTATGTTGCTGACACACGATGATGGATTGGCTGGATTGTCATCGGTGGCCGTGCTTATACCTTATTTCTTATTAGTGTGGCTTTTCCGAAACCGGATTAGCAGACAAGTATCTTTTACACTTGATGATTGACGAACAATTAATAACAAACAAATACGTTTTATGAATTATATCTTAATTGCAGTGATTGTACTTGGAGCTATCGGCCTTGTGGCCGCCTTGGTGCTGTTCGCAGCCTCCAAGAAGTTTGCTGTCTATGAAGATCCTCGTATAACGCAGGTCGGTGAGTTGTTGCCCGGTGCCAACTGTGGCGGCTGTGGCTTTGCCGGTTGCGCTGGTATGGCTGATGCACTCGTGAAGGGTGCCGATGCTGGAAACATCGAAGGTTTGAATTGTCCCGTCGGTGGCCCTGAGGTTATGGGACGGGTTGCCGATCTCTTAGGTATGGCTATTGCCAATGGCGAACCCAAAGTGGCCGTTGTCCGTTGTAATGGTACGTGTGAGAACCGCCCGAAGATTGCCGAGTATGCTGGCTTGCGTACTTGTGCCGCCATGCATGCTTGCGGAGCCGGTGAGACGGCCTGTGGCTACGGTTGTCTGGGCTGTGGCGACTGTGTGAAGGCTTGTCAGTTTGATGCTATTCATATCAATCCCGAGACGGGCATTGCCGAGGTGGATGAGGAAAAGTGCGTGGCTTGTGGCGCTTGTGTCAAAGCCTGTCCGCGTGGCATCATCGAACTGCGCAAGAAAGGTCCGAAGGGTAGGAGAGTGTACGTCTCCTGTGTCAACAAGGACAAGGGTGCTGTGTCGATGAAGGCTTGTAAGGTGAGTTGCATCGGCTGTGGCAAGTGCGAGAAGGAGTGTCCGTTTGGCGCCATTACTGTTGGTAACAACTGTTCTTATATAGATCCTGACAAATGTCGTCTCTGCCGTAAATGCGAGAAGGTTTGTCCCACGCATGCTATCGTTGCCGTGAACTTCCCGGCTCCGAAGCCTAAACCGGAAACTCCGGAATCTCCGGCAACAAACGAAAGAAAGGAGGCCCAAGAATGAAATTCAATGCAAAGACATTTAGTATAGGCGGTATCCATCCCGCCGAGAATAAGCTGAGCAACGATGCCGTGACGCAGGTGGCTGCGCTGCCTAAGCAGGCCATCTTCCCTCTGAGCCAGCATATCGGTGCACCGGCAGTACCTGTCGTTCAAAAGGGCGATAAGGTAAAGGTGGGCACGATGATTGCTGAGGCTGGCAGTTTTGTGTCGGCTCCTATCTATAGCAGTGTCAGCGGTACTGTGTTTAAGATTGATACCGCCATTGACGCTACGGGCTATCGCAAGCCTGCTATTATTATTAATGTAGAGGGCGACGAGTGGGAAGAAAGCATCGATTGTTCTGATAAGTTGGAACTCGTGGAAGCTCATCCTGAGCTGACGCCCGAGGAAATCATCAATCGTGTCAAGGTGGCTGGTGTCACTGGCATGGGTGGTGCCGGATTCCCTACTTTCATCAAGCTTACTCCGCCGCCGACGGCAAAGGCAGAGTGTGTTATTATCAACGCCGTGGAGTGTGAGCCCTATATTACTGCCGACTTCCGTCTGATGATGGAAAAAGCCGACGAGATTCTCGTAGGATTGGAGCTGCTGATGGTGGCTGCCAAGGTGACGACGGGCTACATTGGCATTGAGACCAACAAGCCTGCTGCCATCGAGTTGCTCACGAAGAAGTGTGCCGAGAAGTTTAGTGCTTCGACGTTTCATGTCGAAGTTGTGCCCCTGAAGCAGCGTTATCCTCAGGGTGGTGAGAAGCAGTTGGTTGATGCCGTTATCCAGCGTCAGGTTCCTGCGCCTCCCGCCATTCCTGTTAACGTTGGAGCAATAGTTCAAAACGTTGGTACTGCCTATGCTGTGTATGAGGCAGTTATGAAACATAAGCCTCTCTTTGAACGCTATACCACTGTGACTGGCAAAAAGCTCCAGAGCCCCAGTAATTTCCTTGTTCGTATGGGTACGCCGATGCAGGATCTTATTGATGCTTGCGGCGGTATGCCAGAGGGCGACAACAAACTGTTGGCTGGTGGTCCGATGATGGGTAAGGCGCTCACTTCTGTAGAGGTCCCAGTCTGTAAGGGCACGAACTCCGTGACCATCCTCAGCGACGACGATGCTCGTCGCAAGGAACCGCAGCCCTGCATCCGTTGTGCCAAGTGTGTCAGTGCCTGTCCGATGGGCTTGGAGCCCTACCTGCTGGCCAAAATCTCTGAAGTGCAGAACTGGGAACGTGCTGAGCGTGAGGATATCACGAGCTGTATTGAGTGTGGTTCATGCCAGTTCACCTGTCCTGCTCATCGTCCGCTACTCGACAATATCCGTCAGGGCAAAGCTACCGTTATGGGAATCATACGCAGCCGTGCTGCAGCATCTCAGAAAAAGTAAAAAGGTAAAAAAGTAAAAAGAAATATACAATGGGAAAATTAATCGTATCCCTCTCGCCACATGCCCACGGCAACGACTCGGTGGAGCGTAATATGTATGGTGTCATCATCGCTTTGGTGCCTGCGCTGCTCGTGTCGTTCTACTTCTTTGGTCTGGGCTCCGTTGTCGTCACATCGGTGAGTGTGGCAGCCTGCGTCTTCTTTGAGTGGGCTATCAGTAAGTATCTTCTGAAGCAGCAGCGTAACAGTGTCCTCGATGGTTCGGCCATTCTCACTGGTCTGCTCCTGGCCTTCAACCTACCATCCAACCTTCCTGCTTGGATTATCATTATCGGTGCGCTGTTTGCCATCGGTGTTGCCAAGATGACGTTTGGCGGTCTCGGCAACAACCTCTTCAATCCTGCCCTCGTCGGTCGTGCAGCCCTGTTGGTGGCTTTCCCTGCGCAGATGACGACTTGGCCGAAGGTTGGTCAGTTGACGAGCTATCTTGATGCAGAGACAGGCGCTACACCTCTTTCTATTATGAAGGAGGCTATCAAGAGCGGCGATGCTACGGTGCTTAATCAGTTGCCCGACTCGCTGAGTCTCTTTCTCGGCAACCATCCCGATGGTGCCGGTGCTATGGGTGAAATCTGTGCGTTGGCGCTGATTCTCGGCCTGGTCTTCATGCTTTGGAAGAAGATTATTACATGGCACATCCCCGTCAGCATCATTGCAACAGTGTTTGTCTGTGCTGGACTGCTCCACATGGCAAGTCCTGTCTATGCCGACCCTGTTTCGGTGATTCTTTCCGGTGGTCTGATGCTCGGTGCCATCTTCATGGCTACCGACTACGTGACCTCGCCGATGACACCGAAGGGACAGCTTATCTATGGTGTGGCCATCGGTCTGCTGACCGTCATTATCCGTAACTGGGGCGCCTATCCAGAGGGCATGTCGTTCGCCATTTTGATTATGAACGCCTTTACACCGCTCATCAACAACTATGTGAAACCTAAGCGCTTCGGCGAAGAGTTGAAGAATTGAAGTTATGAAGAAGCTTGAATCTACATTATTAAATATGGTGCTGGTGCTTACGGGTGTTGCTGTCGTCATGGGTGGCATCCTCGCTCTCGTCAATCATCTGACGGAAGGCCCCATTGCCCAGCAGAAAGAGAAGACGCTTGCCGACGGCATCAAGGCCGTGATGGTGTGTGACGATTTGATTGTCACCAAGACCGACACCGTGAAGCGGAATGATGCCAAGGGCAAGGAACTGACATATATTATCTACCAGACGCAGGACAAGGCCGGCAAGGATCTAGGCGCTGCTGTGGAGTCAACGACTGGTGGCTTTGGCGGTGCTCTGAAGGTGCTTGTTGGCTTTGATGCCGATGGTAAGATTCTTGGTTACACGCTGCTAGAGCATGCTGAAACACCGGGACTTGGTGCCAAGGCTGACAAGTGGTTCCAGAAGGGCGAGAAGGGCGACATCATCGGTAAGGTGCCGGCAGAGCCGCTGACCGTCTCGAAGGACGGTGGACAGGTGGATGCCATCACGGCCTCGACCATTACCAGCCGTGCTTTCCTGCTGGCTGTGAACAATGCCTATAACGCTTACAAGGCAACGCCTGCTGCCGATGCAGAGACGGGAGCCTCAAAGCAAACTAAAGAATAATTGTGAATTATGAATTGTGTATTATGAACTATATAAGTATCATCAAAAACGGCATCGTTAAGGATAACCCCACGTTTGTCCTGATGCTGGGTATGTGTCCCACGCTGGCCACGACCACCTCGGCCATGAACGGCATGTCGATGGGACTCGCCACGATGGCGGTGCTCATCTGTACTAACGTCGTCATCTCCTGTCTGAAGAGTGTTACGCCCGACAAGGTGCGCATCCCCGTTTTCATTGTGGTTATTGCCGCCTTCGTCACCATGCTGCAGCTTGTCATCAAGGCCTTCCTACCCGATATCGACGCTGCACTGGGACTCTTCATTCCGCTGATTGTCGTGAACTGTATCATCCTGGGACGTGCTGAGGCTTTCGCTGCCAAGAACTCACCATTAGCCTCGCTGTTCGACGGTATCGGTATTGGTCTGGGCTTTACGTTGGGACTGACGCTGCTGGGCATCTGTCGTGAACTGCTCGGTTCCGGCTCCGTCTTCGGCTTCACGCTGCTGCCCGAGACCTTCAATATCCTGCTCTTTGTGCTGCCTCCGGGTGCTTTCATCACCCTTGGATTCCTCATCGCGATTGTCAACAAATTGCGCAATTCATAATGTTCAATGGTTAATGTTCAATAAAATAATATGGAATATATTTTGATTTTCATTAGCGCCATCTTTGTGAACAACATTGTGTTGTCGCAGTTCCTCGGCATTTGCCCATTCCTCGGCGTATCCAAGAAGATAGATACCTCGCTGGGCATGTCGGCAGCTGTCGCCTTTGTGCTGACGCTGGCCACCATCGTCACCTGGCTGGTACAGAAATACGTGCTCGACGCTTTCGGCTTGCAGTATCTGCAGACCATCGCCTTCATCCTCGTCATCGCCTCGTTGGTGCAGATGGTGGAGATTGTCTTGAAGAAGGTGTCGCCAGCACTCTATCAGGCCCTCGGCATCTTTCTGCCTCTGATTACGACCAACTGTGCCGTACTCGGTGTAGCCATCCTCGTCATCCAGAAGGACTTCAATCTGCTGCAGTCGGTGGTCTATGCCTTCTCTACGGCTATCGGTTTCGGCTTGGCACTCACCGTCTTTGCCGGCATGCGCGAGCAGCTGGAATTAGTAAAGATTCCCAAGGGCATGCAGGGTATGGCCATCGTCATGCTCTCTGCCGGACTCCTCTCGCTGGCCTTCATGGGCTTCTCGGGTGTCGATGGTGGTTTGAAGGTCCTCTTTGGACTCGAATAGAACTTCATGAGAGTTTCCTCTCCTCCCCATATCTCCGAAGCCCTACCGCTTCGGAGATTTTTTTGTAAAAATACTTGGAACTTTCAGAAATAATGTCTATCTTTGTCCGCGGAATAAATATCAAAGCATTATAAATATGGAAGCAACCGCACTGAATCCTACACAAATGCACTTACTGAAGCTTTTTTCCTTCAACAACAGTGAGGACTATGCTCGTGAGATACAAGCAGTACTGACAGCCCACTTCCAGCGCAAACTCGATGAGGAAGCTGATCGCCTATGGGATGCTGGTATCTTGAACCAACAGCGTCTCGATGAAATTCGCCGTGAAGACCTTCATGCCAAATAAGTGGTAATATGGCCCGACTTGTACTTGATACCAATAGCCTGCTGCAGTGTATCGCCCGTCGAAGCCGATATCACGACCTGTGGTTGTCGCTGATAGATGGGCGCAATACTTTGTGTGTGTCCACTGAAATATTGGAAGAGTACTCCGAGATATTAGAACGCAAGACAAGTGTTAGGTTTGCAGATTTGGCTCTTGATGTCATAACAAACAATCCGTACACGCTATTCGTTTCGCCATACTATCATTTCCATTTGATAGCAGCAGACCCTGATGACGACAAATTCGTTGACTGTGCTATTGCCTCAAATGCCAAGTTTATTGTAACCGAGGATAGTCACTACGATGTGCTTCAGCACATAGATTTCCCGAGGTTAGATATAATCAAACTGGATGAAATTATCCAGATAATATAATATTGTATACCCTATTAAAACCGTGATGCCTATGGGCTAAGGAAGAAATAACAGACATAAGGATTTGAACATCCACTTTTAGATTCTTGTTCTATCGAAAATCGGCAAATTTTCACAAAAGACTGCAAGAACTGAAGTAGATAGTTCGCGCCGCTCGGCGTGGACTTTTACTCGTTTAAGCAGTTAAGGTGTTTGCCGATACCTCGAAAGACGTAGACGAAGTAAATTGTCCACGTTTTCTTTTTGTATATATTCGAACGAAATATTAACCTAAAACAATCTAATATGAGTATTACAGGTTGTCATGGATATAACTAATACAGATTGAATATGGCTTGGAACTATCGCAAACGAATAAAAATTGCTCCGGGGATTCATTTGAATCTCAGTAAAGGAGGGGTGAGTACTTCCATTGGCCCCAAAGGAGCAAAAGTGACATTCGGAAAAAATGGCACTTACTTGAATAAGGGTATCCCAGGTACAGGGCTATACTCGAGAGAAAAATTATCCGGTGGAAACAAATCTTCCAACAGTGGATGTGCAATCGTCCTATTGGCAATATTTCTAATGGGCATTACCTTTATATTGAACTAAGTATTAACCTATAAAAATAAAACAATATGTTTACACAAGAAGAATTTGAAAGTGCTTATGAAATCATATCGGGGTTTAATAATATTCGTAAGCAAATTAATGATGACCCTAAGTTGCTAACAAAGCTGTATGAAATATACAAAAATAGTGTATTTGGTAATGTTAAAGACTATGGTGATGTTGATAATAGTTTTACTAGAGATGTCCGTTGCTCCGTTTTGGATTGTTATATCTGTTTAGGCTATCCTCACGAATATAGTAGAAATACATTTGAGCATTTTGATCTACTTACTGAAGTCTTTTATAGGAATGAGAATTATTTGGATTATAAAGAATATGAGAGTATATGTACAAGTCCCAATTCTGTCCAGAGGAGTGCTGTTTATGAAAAAATATTTAATGCCTGTCATAAATTTGCAGTAAAATATTCTACACTTTCAAGAATCTATACATACTTGTTAGAAACAGATGAATATATAGCGGAGACTTATCTGGTATTAATAAAGAAATTGGCATTTCAATTATCAAGGAATAAGCGTTATGTAACAACTGATGGAGATGAATGGCGTTTAAAGTTGTGGCGTAACGAGTTGAACCTTAATTCAGATGACAAGCCAGAGTATATCATGAAAAGTGATGAAAAACTTGTTATCGATATTGAGTCCGATTTCTTTGATTTAATAGATGAAATTACAAGTGAGTTTAATTTTTTTGTAAGACATGAGTTGCTTGGCTCTGAGAGTATCTCTCATTATATTATGACCAATGAAGATTATAACAATTTTGTCAAAGACATAAAAAGGAAAAATACCTTAATTAAAACACTTGTCCTAAAAGATTTATTTAGTGTATTTTCCAAATTAAATCATAGCATCAATATTGACACATTAGAAGGAAAAATACTTTTCCTCTATCAACTAAAGGATGCTGATATAAATCCGGACTTCCAATCTTTTAATATATATTGTTACTCATTCTCGCTTAACCCCAAAATAATAGAAGTCCGCGTAGGTGTTAATAGCTTGATAAAGCAAGCAAATGAGATGACATTTGGTTTGAAGCTTTTAAATTCTTATGACTTTTATTTTAGGCATGTACTTGACCAAGTCGACAAAGAACTGTCTAAAAAATACATGGTGCTCCTTTACCGTTTTGCTTCAGTTGTTGCAAAAGCTGACGGGAAAATTACAGAAGAGGAAGAAGAATGGCTAAGTCAGATGTTGGCTTTGACAGAAGCGGATAATGAGCGTGATGAAGAACAACCGGATTCTCGTATCTCTCAGGGTGGCAGTAACCCCATAGAAGAATTGGAGTCTCTAATAGGATTGGAGAGCGTGAAAAAGGATGTCGTTTCTTTAGCAAACTTCATCAAAATGAAAAAGATGAGGGAAGAGAAAGGTTTAAAAGCTCCAAATATATCCTACCACTGCGTGTTTAGTGGCAATCCTGGAACAGGCAAGACAACTGTAGCTCGAATCTTGGCTAATATCTTCAAGGAACTTGGCATTTTAAAAATTGGCCATTTGGTGGAAACTGATCGTTCTGGATTAGTCGCTGAATATGTTGGCCAAACAGCTGTAAAAACAAACAAGATCATTGACAGCGCATTGGATGGGGTTTTATTTGTAGATGAAGCATATACTCTTGTCGGAGGGCAAAATGACTATGGCAAGGAAGCGATTGCAACTCTTTTGAAACGAATGGAAGATGACCGAGACAGACTCGTTGTCATCTTAGCCGGTTACTCCAAAGATATGGAGGACTTCATCAATTCAAATCCTGGACTCCGTTCAAGATTTAATAGATATATAAACTTCCCTGATTATACCTCATCTGAGTTATTTGATATCTTCCAACTCAATGCATCTAAAAACGAGTATGTAATAAGTGAAGAAGCGAATCAGTATCTCAAGAAAAGACTAGATATGGTAGTTCAGAACAAACAAAAAGACTTTGGTAATGCCAGATATATTCGTAACTACTTTGAGTTGGCAATTGAGCATCAAGCCAATAGGTTGGCTGTAGAATTGAATTTGACTCCTGAAATGTTATGTGAATTAGCTATAGATGATATTGACATTGACACATAAAGTTAAAGCTCACAGTGGGACTGTAAGAGAAGGGAATCGTTTGACAATTATTTGAGGAATTGCAAAAATAAATGAGCGTTTTACAGAAAGAATTATATATTCGATTCTACATCTAAAAGAATATTCAAATTCATTTGAAGTAGCTGTGAGTCATAGTAAAAATGATAGAGGAATAGCCTGCAAACATCATTGCAGGCATTTTCTTTTTGTAAGTTTTGTCCTTTCAAGAAAAAACTGTACCTTTGCAGTCTAATGGATACGGAAATAAAATCAATAGAAATACTCATCGCAACTATCCTTGATGATATCCGCCAAAAAGGTTATTCATCCGTGCAGCCCTTTAGTATCGGCAAGGTTGAAACGAGAATGACGCAATTTGCACAAGCAAACGCCATAACTCTTGCCAGCGACGAACTATACATGAGCGCAAAGCAGTTGCAACATTGTATGAGAGCATCAAAAGCTACGAAAGGGTTAGTCGTAGATGATGCTGATTTGATACATTTCCCCATCAATCGTTTCCAGATGAATCTCTACTACGATGGTGAGTGCTTTATCTATACGGACGGGCTGTCGAAATTCATTGTCCACCCAAACTACAAAATGAAGATTAGCCGGGAACTGGTGGCACAAGTGAATTTCATTACAGCTACGAGAGTGAAAGATCCAGCAGAATTCACGCTGCCCAAATATCAGAAGATATAAAAAGCCGGCCACACGTGACCGGCTATGTTTGAGTGAAGGAAACCAAGCGGCAAGGTCGAATTGCTCATCATCTCTGCGTTTCCGCAGCCATGCCACCGTTCCGCACATCGTGGCTCTACTTGGTTTCTCCTTTCACGCTGCAAAGATAGGTATTATTTCCGTAAGTTCCAAATTTTTGAGCAGCGAATGCATAAAAAAGTTTATTTTTGCTCTGCTGAGTCGAGCTCACAGGGGGACTGTCCCCGTGTGAGAACAAGGAAGATAACCTTGCAGCAAGGACAGGTGTATATCCTGACGATTGACGGCAGAACGCTGAAGTTCGCGCTGTAACGACAGAATTTGTGTTTCACCCCCATACCCCCTCATAATCTCCCGGAACGCCTGTGTTTATCGGTGTTTCGAGATGAGGGGGTTGCGACGTGAGTCCCTCATAGCCCCCACTCAGCCCCCTCATAAAGTCCCTCATAAATCATTCATTGAGGCATTACGATGGTAGTAAGAATTGACGGCGCATAGTGGGGGTAAATGAGGGGGTTATGAGGGGGTTTTCAGAAAAGCCCCTCATCCTGAAATACCCTGTGGATGGGCGTTTCAGAAGCAAATGAGGGGCTGAGGGGGTATGTGCGATATGATGTCTGAAGGCTGATGTTTGATGCCTGATGCCTGATGTGTAAGGGATAAAGTCCGAGTATTATCCAAAAGGGGCCGAGAAATTTCCAAGAGGGGCTGACTATTTTGAAATACTCGGCGAGTATTGCGCAATACTCATTGAGTTTTTTCGAAAAGTCGTGCCCTGGCGAAAGTCGTTGAGATAGCGGCGTATCTCCATGAGATAGAATCGTATCTCATGGAGATAGAAATGAATCTTCAAGAGAAAGAAAAAAGCAGGAAGTTTTGGTAACTTCCTGCTTTTTTGGTACCTTTGTGGGCTCAATTTAATAGAAGTATGATTTCTGTAGAAGGACTGAAGGTAGAGTTTGGCGTGAAGCCGCTGTTTGCTGATGCCAGTTTCGTCATCAATCCCCGTGACCGCATTGCCTTGGTGGGTAAGAACGGTGCGGGCAAATCGACGATGCTGAAAATTCTTTGTGGTCAGCAGCGGCCGACGGCAGGAACGGTGAGTGTGCCTACGGATGCTGTGGTGGGCTATCTGCCTCAGGTGATGAATCTGCAGGACTCGACCACCGTACGCGAGGAGGCGCAGAAGGCCTTCGCGAACATCAGTGAACTGGAGTCGCGTGTGAAGCGAATGGAACACGAGATGTCGGAGCGAACGGACTATGAGAGCGACGACTATATGGCGCTGGTGGAACGCTACACGACGGAGCATGAGCGACTGCTGATGATGGGCGTCGAGGGACGCGAAGCCGACCTGGAGCGTACGCTGGTGGGACTGGGCTTTGAGCGCACAGACCTGGAACGTCCGACGAGTGAGTTCTCGGGCGGTTGGCGCATGCGTATCGAGCTGGCGAAAATCCTGCTGATGCGTCCCGATGTGCTGTTGCTCGACGAGCCGACTAACCACCTCGATATTGAGTCTATTCAGTGGTTGGAGCAGTGGCTGGCGCAATCGTCGTCGGCAGTGGTACTGGTGAGTCACGACCGCGCGTTTATCAATAATGTGTCGAACCGTACGCTGGAAATCAGTTGTGGACGCGTCATCGACTATAAGGTGAAGTACAACGAGTATGTGGTGCTGCGCCAGGAACGTCGTGAGCAGCAGTTGCGTGCCTATGAGAATCAGCAGAAAGAAATTGCCGAGATGAAGGATTTCATCGAACGCTTCCGCTATAAGGCCACGAAGGCCGTACAGGTGCAGCAGAAGGTGAAGCAGCTGGAGAAGATTGTGCCTATCGAGATTGATGAGGTCGATAACTCGGCTATGCACCTGAAGTTCCCACCTTGTCTGCGCTCGGGCGACTATCCGGTAATCTGCGACGAGGTGAAGAAGGCGTATGGCTCCCACTTGATTTTCGACCATGTGAACCTGACCATCAAACGTGGTGAGAAGGTGGCCTTTGTCGGTAAGAACGGCGAAGGTAAGTCGACGCTCGTGAAGTGTATCATGGGCGAGATTCCGTTTGATGGTGAGCTGAAGGTGGGGCATAACGTCCAGATAGGCTACTTTGCACAGAATCAGGCGCAGCTGCTTGACGAGAGTCTGACAGTGTTCGACACGATTGACCATGTGGCAAAGGGTGACATCCGCTTGAAAATCAAGAATATACTCGGAGCATTTATGTTTGGCGGCGAGGAGTCCGACAAGTATGTGAAGGTGCTCAGCGGTGGCGAGCGTAGCCGCCTAGCAATGATTCGTCTGCTGCTAGAGCCCGTGAACCTGCTCATCCTCGACGAGCCCACGAACCATCTGGATATGGCGTCGAAGGACGTGCTGAAGGAGGCTATCAAAGCATTCGACGGCACCGCTATCA
>Ga0310696_10000725_pt1 | contig 49428 bp, 48 predicted proteins | sample AusTroGonzalo_MG_4_FD_203885 | JGI IMG/M metagenome (GOLD analysis project Ga0310696, IMG submission 203885) | Bovine rumen microbial communities from tropical cattle in Woodstock, Queensland, Australia - Gonzalo_02 (v2) (version 2) | ecosystem: Host-associated > Mammals > Digestive system >...
CTTTCACAACTAAGGACGACTTCCGCGACAACTATCCGTTCGGACTGGTAGCGGCGGACATGAAGGACATCGTGCGTATCCACGCTTCTTCAGGCACCACAGGTAAGCCAACCACCGGCGTGTATACAAAAGAGGACCTGGATATCTGGAGCGACTGTGTGGCTCGTGTAGCCTGCGCAGGCGGAGTAACACCCGACGATATCATCCAGATCAGCTTCGGCTACGGACTGTTCACCGGAGCTTTGGGACTGCACTACGGCATGGAGAAGATCGGCGCGACTGTTATCCCCGCTTCTTCCGGTAATACCGAAAAGCAGCTGATGATGATGCGCGACTGGGGCGTGACCGGTCTGGTAGCCACTCCCTCATACGCTCTGTATCTGTCAGAGGCCATCAAAGAGGCCGGCTATCCCCTGTCTGACTACAGTCTCAAGCTCGGCATCCTCGGCTCGGAGCCCTGCACGGTATCCATGCGCGAGCAGATCGAAAACAACTTTAAGATCCGCGTATCCGATAACTACGGCATGACAGAGCTGGGAGGCCCCGGCGTGAGCGGCGACTGCGACGCCAGAGACGGCATGCACTTCGCCGAAGATCACTTCCTGCCCGAGATCATCAACACCGATACAGGCGAAAGACTCGGAGAGGGCGAGGTCGGCGAGCTGGTAGTCACCACCCTGACCCGTAAGGGTATGCCCGTGCTGAGATATCGCACTAAGGATATCACTAAGCTCAGCTACGAGCCCTGCTCCTGCGGACGCACCCACGCGCGAATGGCTAAGACCATGGGACGCACCGACGATATGCTCATCATCAAGGGCGTCAACGTCTTCCCCACTCAGATCGAGAACATCCTCATCAACATAGAGGATATAGCTCCGCACTATATGCTCTATATCACCCGTCAGAACTACCGCGACAGTCTGGAGATCAAGGTCGAGGTCACCAACACCGCTCTGCTGGAGAACTATCAGCTGCTGGATAACCTCAAGAAGCAGATAGAAGCCAAGCTCCAGTCCATCCTCGGTCTGCGTACTAAGGTCACTCTGGTACCGCCCAAGACCCTCGAACGCTTCCAGGGCAAGGCAAAGCGCATAGTAGATATGAGGAATCAGTAAAAATCAAGCCTTCCCCTCAGGGGGAAGCCTATCTACTCAGAAAGGCAAGATATAAATGAAAGAACTTATGATAGGCAACGCGGCTGTTGCGCGCGGCCTTTATGAAGCCGGATGCTCGGTGATATCCAGCTATCCCGGCACACCCAGTACGGAGATAACCGAATTCTTCTCCAAATACAGCGACGTATACTGCGAGTGGGCTCCTAACGAGAAGGTAGCCATGGAGGCAGCCTTCGGCTCTGCGCTGAGAGGCAAGCGCGCCGCCTGCTGCATGAAGCATGTAGGACTCAACGTAGCCGCCGATCCGCTGTTCACTATGTCTTACACCGGAGTCAACGCAGGTCTGGTCATCTGCGTAGCTGATGATCCGGGTATGCACAGCTCTCAGAACGAGCAGGACAGCCGTCACTATGCTGTATCCGCCAAGGTACCCATGCTGGAGCCCTCCGACTCTCAGGAGGCACTGGACTACGCTAAGCTCGCTTATGAGCTGTCTGAGGAGTACGATACCCCCGTGCTGCTCAAGATGTGCACCAGAGTCGCTCACTCACAGAGCATAGTCAGCACATCCGAGCGCACAGAGGTCACTAAGGAATATACCAAGAATCCGCAGAAGTACATCATGACTCCCGGCAACGCCATCCACCGCCATCCCTTTGTTGAACAGCGCACCGAGAAGCTCAGAGAATACGCGGAGACCTCAGGCATCAACCGCATCGAGCAGGGCGACGGCACCCATAGCTTCGGCATCATCACATCCTCTACATCTTATCAATATGTCAAAGAGGCGTTCGGCGACAGCGTATCCGTCCTCAAGCTCGGTATGGTCAACCCCCTGCCGATCAAGTTGATAAAGGACTTCGCCGCAACAGTCGACAAGGTGTATGTCATAGAGGAACTCGATCCGATCATCGAGAACCACTGCAAGGCTATCGGCGTTGACGCAACAGGTAAAGATACCTTCTCTATCCTCGGCGAGTTCAGCCAGAGGACCGTTGAAAAAGCCTTTGATATGGCCGATAAGACCGTATTCTCACTGGATACAGCTATACCTGTACGACCGCCCATGATGTGCGCAGGCTGTCCTCACCGCGGAATGTATTATGTTCTGGCCAAGAATAAGCTGACTGTTCTGGGCGATATCGGCTGCTATACTCTGGGAGCCGCACCGCCGCTGAACGCTCTGGATATGACCTTGTGCATGGGCGCATCGGTATCCGGACTGCACGGCTTCAACAAGGCAGGTCAGCAGGAGACCGAGAACCGCACCGTATGCGTTATCGGCGACTCCACCTTCATGCACTCTGGAGTCACCGGTCTGATAAATATAGCGTACAACCAGTCCAACTCGACTGTGATAATCCTGGACAACTCCATCACCGGTATGACAGGTCATCAGCAAAACCCCACCACCGGATACTCCATCAAGGGCGATCCTGCAGGCAAGGTGGATCTGGAGAGCCTGTGCCGCTCCATCGGCATCAACTCGGTAAGAGTTGTAGACCCCTATGACCTTGAGGAATGTGAGCGAGTCGTTAAGGAGGAGCTGGCTAAAGATGAGCCCTCCGTCATCATTTCGCGCCGCCCATGCGTACTGCTAAAGTATGTTAAGCCCAAAAAGCCGCTGACGGTCAACACCGACTCGTGCATAGGCTGCAAGCGCTGCATGAAGTTCGGCTGTCCGGCTATCTCATTCAGAGACGGTCACGCCGTAGTTGACGCCACCCTGTGCGTAGGATGCGGCGTATGCTCACAGCTCTGTCCGTGCGGAGCATTTGAAAGCGAGGTACAGTGATATGACTAAGAACATAATGATCGTCGGAGTAGGCGGTCAGGGCTCGCTGCTCGCCTCAAAACTGCTCGGCAGACTGCTGGTGGACGAGGGCTATGACGTAAAGGTATCCGAGGTACACGGCATGAGCCAGCGAGGCGGTTCCGTGGTCACCTATGTACGCTTCGGCGACAAGGTGTACTCCCCCGTCATCGAGAACGGCGAGGCTGACTTCATCGTATCGTTCGAGAAGATAGAGGCCGCCAGATATGTACAGAACCTCAAGAAGGACGGCGTCATCGTCGTCAACACTCAGCAGATAGACCCCATGCCGGTCATCATCGGCTCGGCGGTATATCCCGACGGAATCGTCGAAGAGATGAAGAGTAAGGGCATCAAGGTGGACGACATCGACGCCCTTGCACTGGCTCAGCAGGCAGGCTCCGCTAAGGCGTGCAACATAGTGCTGATGGCAAGACTTGCAAAGTACTTCGATATACCTAAAGAGAAGTGGCTCGCCGCTATCGAAAAGAGCGTAAAGCCTCAGTTCGCGGAGCTGAACAAAAAGGCTTTTGAACTTGGCTATTCATACTAATTTCAAATTGATTTGGAAGGGTGATCATTATCAACAAGAGATACTATCAAAAAGAATTCGAGACCATGCCGGTCAACGAGATCAAAAAGCTGCAGGAATACAAGCTGATCCACCAGGTGCGCTATGTGTATGAGAACGTTCCGTACTATCGCAATCTGATGGACAAGAAGGGCGTCAAACCCGAGGACATCACCTGTCTTGCGGATATCAGCAAGCTGCCGTTCCTGTCTAAGGACGACCTCAGAGAGGCATATCCCTACGGTATGCTGGCGACAGATATCAAGGACTGCGTTCGCATCCAGTCCACCTCAGGCACCACAGGCAAGCGCGTTGTGGCGTTCTATACCCAGAACGACGTTGATATGTGGGAAGACTGCGTGGCTCGCGCCATAGTCGCCGCAGGCGGTACAGAGGACGATGTGGTACAGGTAGCATACGGCTACGGTCTGTTCACAGGCGGCTCGGGACTGCACGGCGGCTCTCATAAGGTAGGCTGTCTTACACTGCCAATGTCCAGCGGCAACACCGAGCGCCAGATACAGTTCATGATGGATCTGCGCGCGACCATTCTCTGCTGCACTCCCTCCTACGCCGCTTATATCGGCGAGAGCCTCAAGGAGCGCGGCTATAAGCCCGGCGAGAATTCACTCAAGGCAGGCATCTTCGGCGCTGAGCCGTGGACCGAGGAGATGCGCCGCGATATCCAGAACTCGCTGGGTATCAAGGCATATGACATCTACGGTCTGACAGAGACCTCAGGCCCCGGCGTCGCGTATGAGTGCGAGTGCCAGAAGGGTATGCACATCAATGAAGACCACTTCTACGCCGAGATCATCGATCCCGATACCGGCGAGGTTCTCCCCGAGGGCAGCAAGGGTGAGCTGGTATTCACCGCTCTGGACAAAGAGGCGTTCCCCCTGCTCAGATACCGTACACGCGACATCACCATTCTCACCCGTGATAAGTGCTCCTGCGGACGCACATTCATCCGTATGCAAAAGCCCATGGGACGCAGCGACGATATGATGATCATCCGCGGAGTCAACGTATTCCCCAGCCAGATCGAGGCTGTGCTGCTCAACAGCGGCTACGCTCCCAACTACCAGATCATCGTGGACCGTGTCAACAACACCGACACCTTTGATATCAACGTAGAGATGCTGCCTGAGGACTTCTCCGATACTCCCAAGGTCATCACCAAGAAGGAGAAGGAGCTGCAGTCCGCCATGAAGACCATGCTGGGCATCAACCCTGCTATCCATCTGGTAGCGCCCAAGACCATCACACGCAGCGAAGGCAAGGCTGTAAGAGTTATCGACAAGCGTAAAGCAATAGGCATAAATATATAAAGGAGAAATACCATGGCTATTAAACAATTATCGATTTTTGTTCAGAACAGAGAGGGCGCCCTCGTGAGCGTGACCGACGCTATCGCTAAAGCGAACGTCGATATCCGCGCCATGAGCGTAGCCGATACCAACGACTTCGGTATCTTCCGCCTGATCGTGACCGACTATGACAGCGCCAAGGCTGCTCTGGAGGACGCAAACTGCTTTGTATCCATCACAGAGGTCGTCGGAGTAGCTGTAGAAGATGAGCCCGGCGCTCTGGCTAATGTAGTCAAGGTGCTCGCCGATCACAACATCAACATCGAGTATATGTACGCCTTCATCACCGTATCCAAGAAGTATGCCTACGTAGTGCTCAGAGTCGAGGACAACGCCGCCGCCGAGCAGATCCTCATCGACAACGGCGTAAAGCTCGTCAGTGAAGAAGATATTGCCAGTCTGTAATAATAACTGTATATAAAAAGCCGCCTCACATGAGGCGGTCTTTTTTGTGCTTGATGAATAGTGAATGATATCGGTCCCTCGCTAGCAGCCAAAAGTACCTGCACCGTTAACCGTTAAACATCCTCAGATACGCTGAGGCGTCGAATGGATCCAGCGGAGTATCCTTTTTAAGATACAGCGGATGATGCGGATGACCCTTCTTAGATATCTTGCCGGCGGTATACCACACAGCGCCGCAGCTCTCCCCCAGCGCTATCATATCACGCACGCAGTCGGGCAGATACGGACGCTTCTCGATTATATTTCCCCAAGCTGCCCACACTGCAGGAGGCTCCTCAGACAGTCTCAATACATAACTGAATGCCTTCATGTTCTCCTCGTGCAGAGTCATATTGCACTCATGCTCCATATCATCCGGATCGGTAGCACGCTGAGCGTATACGTTGAACATGATAAAGCTGTCATAGCCGTTGTGATGAGCTATGCGTTCCACGGATTTGAGCGTATTATCGAGGTCATCCGGAGCGGCAGTGGAGGGATTTATGCCGATACATATCAGCGGCTTCTTACCCTTAGTTCCCAGGATGTAACGGTACTCGCTGTAGAAGTCCGGCACATACAGCCAGCGGCTCTTATCATAATCATCATTAGTGGATACCATAGCCTTGTTGAAGGTCAGCACCTCAATATGAGCGGTATCGGAAGAAGGTTTGTGCATAGATATCTCCTATACAAAGCAGGCGGCCGAGTGACCGCCTGCTGTGATTATACTTGATATTGTCTTACAGATCCCATGTGTTGACAGACCAGCCGTCGTCGCCCTGGGTATCGGCCCATACGCCTATATCGCTGCTGATCGGACAGTCAGCAGTCTTGTTCTCGCCGATGCTCACGATGAAGTTATCATACTCCATCGGTACAAAACCGAAGTACTGTGACTCGCCGAATTCGTTGGAGCCGTAGTATTCCATAGAAACACCGGGCCATTCGACGGGACCTTGTTCACCGGTAGCCCAATAATAGATGTTGGCTGCGCCGGACCAGTGCTGCGAGTTACTGAAGATAACGGTGTAACAGCCGTCCTGATGCGGATAATCCGGTTCGTCGATCGGAGGATCGGTAGGCTCATCATACGGAGGATCGGTGGGCTCTACATAAGGCGGATCGGTGGGATTCACCGGAGCGTCGGTCGGCTGTACCGGAGCGCCGCCTACATACTCGCCCGTTCTGTCTTTCTCACTGCTCAGCTTAGCCAGATGTCTCTGGACAGTCGTAGCATCGTTGATAGTGATCTCATTGTCTTCGTCTACATCTGCAAGCAGATTGTACAGATCGTTGGCGGAATCCAGCTTAGCGAGTGTGCGCTGGATCTTTGTAGCGTCGTTGATGGTGATAAAGCCATCCAGATCGGCGTCGCCGTAGAGCTGACCCTGACCGAATACTGTTGGAGCCTGTGTGGGAGGATCTGTGGGAGCCTGTGTAGGAGGCTCGGTGGGCTTGACCTCATCATAATAGATGCAGGCTACGCCGGTGCTGCCAACGGTACCGGTGATCTTCTTGTTCTTTACTGTGAAGGTATTGCCTGTCAGCGAATCCTTATATGTGCCGTCCTTCAGCTTATGGCTGGTAAGGTTGACAGAACCCGAGGTGGAGCCGCCGCGGTGTACGATGATACAGCCTGTGGTTCCTCTCTCAATATACGCCCAGCCATTCTGGTTGGAGGTGCAATACTCGGACTGACCGACAAAGAAGTTGTGGAACTGGTTGACAGCCTTGGTGGTGGCGTTGGCCCAGGAAGTAGTCTTGGCGTCGCCGAGCTTGATGCTGTAGCAGTCGCTTGTAGTGGTCTTATCACTGGGACGTGCAAAATACACAGTGGTGATATCGGCACGGCCTGCGACCAGAGCCCAGATCTTACCTCTCTGGATAGCGGTCAGGTTTGTGGTAGCGCCGTCCATATATGTATCGTGGGACTCATCCCAGAGGATGGTGTTTGCGCTGGTGAAGTTGGAGTTTGGATAATACGGTGTTGCGTCAGCGTTGCCGCCGCTGGTAGCAGCGTCCTTGATGCCCCAGTAAGAGCCGGAGTCGGTTACGTCAAAGAGCTTGGTGTACATGCTGAACGGACGGTTTACACCGCAGTTGTTCAGGATCTCACCGTAAGCATAGACCTCACAGTCAGGATAGTTCTTCTTGACCTTGCCGAGGGTATTGGTCCAGAAGTCAGACTTAAGGCTGGAGATATCGTCGGGAGTCTCGATGTGCTTAGCAGCGTCAAAACGGAAGCCCGAAGCGCCAGCCTCTATCAGCTCTGCCATATAGTCATAGATGGCGTTCTGTACGCGAGAGTCCTCTGTCTTAAGGTCAGGCAGACGGGAAGTACAGTTACGGGTAAGGTCGTATGTAGACTCATACTGGCTGTACTGGTTGGGGTCTTCCTTATATGTCATGTTGGCCCACGGTGTATGGAACAGCTTGTTGTTATAGATCTCGGGCTCATACTGCGCAGCCCTGGGAGTAAGGTGAGCCATGGGGTCGGTGGAGGTAACGCTCTCCTCATTGTCACAGGTGCCCATATGGTTGATAACGGCGTCTACGATGATCTTGATGCCGTAAGTCTTAGCCTCGGCGCACATAGCTGTGAACTCAGCCTTGGTGCCCAGCGCGTTATCGGTGCTCTCATTGAGCTGGAAACCGGCAGGCTGATAGAACATCCACCAGCCGTTCTTGTTGTCGCTCTGCAGGACGTTGACGTCCTTGGTGCCGGCCTTGATCTCGTTAGGAGGCGAGACCTGAATGGTAGTAAAGCCCTGCTCAGCCAACGTGGGCAGCAGGCTCTTGATATTGTTGAACGACCAGTTCCACGCCTGAAGGATAGTACCTTCGTTGACTGTGGGCGCCAGACCGTAACCGTTCTCGGCGGATGTCATAGCCAGCATCGCCTGGTACGCGGATGTGCTCGCGATATCCTGGTTAGCGCCGGTGGCGACCACGGAGCTGGCGGCTATCGCACAGGTTGCGACGATGACTATAGCGAGAACTACGCTAAATATTCGTCTGAACTTCATAATAATCCTCCTTAGATACGGGTAACCCTAGTACCCTATTATGAGTATTGCTCATAATTAGTATATCAAAACACGATATTATCTTCAATTCACTTTTTCTACAAATATTCTCATCGAAATTCAACATAATACCTAAAGGCGGCATTATGCAAATTCACCGCGTCATAATAAGACTTGAAAAATAATACCGTGAGTGTTACAATATTACAGTAAATCCGACTGCAAGAGGTAAATTATGAAGAAATGTGAGTACTGCGCAAAGCAGATAGGATATCACGATATGTACTGCTCAGACGAGTGCCAGAAGAGCGCGAACGACTTCTATGATATGAGGGATAAGTACTTAAAGCCGTTTTCGATAATCAACGGCGTATTCGTCCTCGCCGTAGGTATCTGCATATTCCTGTATTCATTCATGCACGATGTGGGTATCATAGGCGGATCGGTATCGCTGATAATACTGGGACTGATGTATATCCTTCTCCCCTTCCCTGCAGATGTCATGATAGAAAAACTCAAATTAAAAAAAGCGATAAACATAACCAGATACATCGGCATAGGGATGCTGGTGATCGGCGCGGCTGTGCTGACGCTGTTCATCATCGGCATAATATGAATAATAGGAGTGAAACAGCTCAAACTAATCTTACAGTCTAACTGTAAGGAGGTTAACAAATGCTGGACAAAATCGCTCTGACTCTGCTGGTCATCGGCGGCATCAACTGGGGCAGCGTAGGCCTGTTCCAATTTGATATCGTGGCGTTCCTCGCAGGAGGCCAGTCGGGTATCGTAAGCCGTATCATCTATGTCATCGTCGGACTGTCGGCTCTGTGGTGCATATCCCTGCTGTTCAGGGATCATACCGAGGCAGGCGACCGCGACTTCGGTCACAGTGCGACATAACATCAGACCTGATCTATACTATTCAACGATAACAAAAGGGCTGTCGCATCAAGCGATAGCCCTGAAGTTTTTATATGATATGTCATTCCGAATGCTATATATTGTCATTCCGGTCTATCTATAATTGTCATTCTGAACTCAGAATAGCATTTTATATACGCCGCCATCTGATCACCCTACATACCCTAATGCCGCGGAGAGCCTGTTTGCCTGATCCACGGTGCTCTGTACCGCTTGTCTGAAGTCATCGCCGCTGATCCTGCGGAAGAATCCGATAGTCGTCAGCGTATATCGCACCTCGCCCGAGCTGTCGCGCACCGGAGCCGAGACCGACCGCAGGCCTATCTTATACTCGCCATCCTCAACAGCGTATCCTCTGTCGCGGATGCCGCACAGGTCGCTGATAAGCTCCTCGGGGCTGACTTTCGTATGAGGGGTATACGGTACCATACCGTGCTTTTTGAGCAGCCTGAGAGCCTTGCTCTCTGGCATATATGCCAGCAGGAGCTTACCCTGCGATGTAGCGTGCAGCGGCAGCCTTACTCCTATCTCCGGCAGAATCTGTATACCGGTCGCGCCGGTGGAATAATCGAACGCTACCACGCCGCCCGAATCGATCATGGATATGACGCTGTTGGAGCCTGTCAGCGTGGTGAGCTTCTCCAGATACGGTCTCGATACCGAGCTGATATCAAAGCCTCTGGACACCGCCGAGCCATACTCGAACAGCCGTATGCCCAGAGTGTATCTACCGTCGTCGCGCTGAGTGATAAGACCTCTGTCGCGCATAGTGGACAGCAGAGCGTACACCGTGCTCTTGGGATAGCCGCAGCGTTGCGCTAGCTCGCTGAGCCTGAGCCCGCCGCGCTCAGCTGTCAGCGCGTCAAGCAGGTCGATAGCCTTGCTGAGTGAGTGTACCGAGGATTTGTTGTCGTTCATAAATATCACCGTATAATATATTATACATGATACCTGTGTACAGCGCAAGTCTTTTTCGGTATTGCTGTGATATCGTTCTGTAATACCGAACAATAATGTTGATAATATGCGTTATATATGCTAGAATTATGCAGTAAGGAATTTTGAAAGAAGGTTCATTATGAAAAAGTATTTATCATTATTACTTACCGTTATACTAATAGCTGCTATGCTGTGCGCGTGCGGCGCTAAGAGTGAACCTGTTGAACTGACCGTTTTTGCCGCGGCGAGCATGACAGAGACTCTCAACGAGATCTCCGAACTGTACGCCAAGGATCACCCCGACGCGACGCTCACCTTCAACTTTGACTCTTCCGGTACCCTCAAGACCCAGATCGAAGAAGGCGCTGAATGCGACCTGTTCATCTCTGCAGCCAACAAGCAGATGGATCAGCTGGACATCACAGCCGACGCCGAGAAGAACCCCGACAAGCTCGACTTCATCGACCACGATACCCGTATCGACCTGCTCGAGAACAAGGTCGTCCTCTGCGTACCCGAAGGCAACCCCAAGAACATCAACTCTTACGATGATCTTGCAAAGCTGTTAAAGGACGGCGATGTTCTGCTCGCTATGGGCAACGAGGATGTTCCCGTAGGTCAGTATACGCAGAAGATACTGGATTATTATAAGCTCAGCGAGGCCGATCTCGCGGCCGCTGGCAAGATCACATACGGCAACAACGTAAAGGTCGTTACCTCTCAGGTAGCCGAAGGCTCCGCAGACTGCGGCATCATCTACAGCACCGACGCGTTCAGCGCGGGCCTCAAGGCCGTTGACACTGCCACCGAAGAGATGTGTGGAAAGGTCATCTACCCTGCCGCCGTTCTCAAGAACAGCAAGAACGCTCAGGCAGCCGCAGAGTTCCTCAAGTATCTGCAGGGCGACGAGGCATCCGCTGTATTCGAGAAGGTAGGCTTCACACCTCTCGCTAAATAACAAATTATGGACTTATATCCGTTATTAAACTCGCTGCGTATCGCGGCTATAGCCTCAGCTGTAGTCTTCTTCGCAGGTATCGCGGCGGCATACTATATCGCTAAGCTCCCCGGGGTGATAAAAGGTATTTTGGACGTTATCTTCACCCTCCCTCTGGTACTACCGCCTACGGTGGTAGGCTATCTGCTGCTGCGCCTGTTAGGACCCAAAAGGGCTGTGGGCAGCTTCTTCGGCGACGTTTTCGGAATACGGCTGACCATGCAGTGGTGGTCAGCTGTTTTCGCTGTTATAGTGGTAGTGTTCCCGCTTATGTACCGCACCGCTCGCGGAGCTTTTGAGGCGTTCAACGAGGATATTGCCTCAGCCGGCAGGACACTGGGTCTGAGCAACAGCTACATATTCTGGCGCATACGCATCCCTGCGTGCAAGACAGGTATAATAGCCGGAGTGGTGCTCAGCTTCGCGCGCGCTCTGGGCGAATACGGCGCGACCTCGATGATAGCAGGCTATATTCCCGGCAAAACTGCTACGGTATCCACGGCGGTGTATCAGCTGTGGAGCACCGGCAACGATGAACTGGCTACCAAGTGGGTGCTGATAAACATATCGATATCCGCGGTAGTCCTGCTGTGCGTGAACCTGGTAGAGCGTCCGAGAAAGTCGAGGGTATAGCTATGCTGAATGTCGATATCGAAAAGCGCCTTGACCGCTTCACGCTGAAAGTCAAGCTGAATACAGACAATGGGATCACAGGGATATTCGGAGCTTCAGGAAGCGGCAAGAGCGTCACGCTCAAGTGCATAGCCGGCATAATGAAGCCCGACAAAGGTATCATAGAGCTGGATGGACGGGTGCTGTATGACAGCAGCCGCAGGATAAACCTCAAGCCTCAGCAGCGCAAGGTGGGCTATCTGTTCCAGAGCTACGCCCTCTTCCCCGATATGACCGTCAAGAGCAATATTATCGCAGGTTTGAGTCACTTAGAGCGCTCAAAGCGGCATAAGCGCGCCGATGAGCTGATGGAGAGGTTCCGCATATCACATCTGGCGGACAAACGTCCTGCGATACTCTCAGGAGGTGAACAGCAGCGCGCGGCTCTGGCGAGGCTGATAGCCTCAGAACCTGACCTGTTGCTCCTTGACGAGCCGTTTTCTTCGCTGGACACCATGCTCAAATGCGCGCTCATCCCCATGCTGCGCGATACCGTATCGGACTACGGGAAGACCTGCATACCGGTATCTCACGATGTCGGAGAAGTTGCCGCTCTGTGCTCGGATGTGACGATGCTCACAGACGGAGTCAACAGTCCCTCGGTGGGCGTTGAAGAATTCATAAATAATATCAACAAAAGTTACTCCGACAGTGGGCTGCTAAGAGTAGTGTATAACGGTGGAGTCTATGACAGATAACTACGGACGAAGAATAGAATATATGCGCCTATCGGTCACCGACCTGTGCAATTATCGCTGTATTTACTGCATGAGCGACAGCGGCGTAGAGAAGCTCTCGTACAGCGATATTCTCAGTATAGAAGAGCTCACAGACATTGCACGAGCCTCATATGAACTGGGGATAAACAAGATACGTCTCACCGGCGGCGAACCGCTGATACGCAGAGGCATAGTGGAGCTATGCCGCAATATACGCGACATTTCTCCGGAAATAGAGCTGAGCATGACCACTAACGGAAGTCTGCTCAAAAGTATGGCTGCACAGCTCAAGGATGCTGGACTGGACAGGCTTAACATAAGTCTGGATACACTGGATCCTGATAAGTTCCGGTATATCACCCGACGAGGAGAGCTCAGCGATGTACTCAGCGGAATAAGGTCAGCCATGCAGGCAGGCTTTGAGAGCACTAAGATAAACGTCGTTCTCATGGGCGGCATAAACGACGGCGAGATTGCCGAGCTGATCGAACTGACTCGAGATTATGATATCTGCGTGAGATTCATCGAGCTCATGCCTATGGGCGTCGTGAGCGGATGGGAGCCGGAGAGGTTCTTATCCTGCTCAGCGGTAGGAGCTATGCTGAAAGAGTCACAACAGATATATACCGACGGAGTGGCGACAGTATACAGACCCACAGGTCACAAAGGATCTGTAGGACTGATAACACCGATGAGCGATCGCTTCTGCGACAGGTGCAACAAGATAAGAGTGACAGCTGACGGCAGGTTGAAGCCCTGCCTGCACTCGGATACCGAGATACCGCTTAGAGGTCTTGGATATGAAGAGCTCAAGGCGGCTATAAAATCGGGCATACTGGCAAAGCCCATGAGCCATGAGCTCGACACAAATACAAGTGGCACCCACAGATGTATGAACGAGATAGGAGGATAAACCATGGATCTGTCTCATATAAACGAACAAGGCAGAGCTAAAATGGTAGATGTAAGCGATAAGGCTGAAACAGCCCGTGTCGCGATAGCGGAAGGCTGTGTGACAGTCAGCCCCGAGACCATGCGCCTGATACGCACCGGCGGCGTCAAAAAGGGCGATGTTCTTGCGGTAGCTCAGGTGGCAGGAATCATGGCGGCTAAAAAGACGTCAGACATAATCCCCATGTGTCATCCTATCATGATATCGGGAATAGATATAAACTTTGAGCTGAGCGACACAGTAATATACATCACAGCTACAGTCAAATGCACCGCCAGCACCGGAGTTGAGATGGAAGCCCTCACCGCAGTCAGCGCCGCGGCTCTCACCATATACGATATGTGCAAGGCTGTACAGAGGGATATCGAGATATCCGACATCATGCTGAAATATAAGAGCGGAGGCAAGTCGGGGGTGTTCAGCAGATGACCGCTAAGATCAAGGCTATATGTATCAGTGAGCGCAAAGGCGTAAAGAAGCGCCCTGTCCCCTCTGCCGTGCTGATGGAGGATCACGGTATAATCGGCGACGCCCACGCAGGCAATTGGCACCGCCAGATAAGCCTGCTCGCCGATGAGAGCGTGGATAAAATGCGTGTGAATCTGCCTGAGCTCAGCGCCGGAGACTTCGCCGAGAACATCCTCACCGAGGGCATAACACTGAGGACTCTGCCGATAGGAACTATGCTGGATATAGGCTCGGCAGTGATAGAGATAACACAGATAGGCAAAGAATGTCACTCTGAATGTGAGATACGCCGCATCACCGGTATGTGCGTCATGCCTACCGACGGAGTATTCGCTAAGGTACTGCGCGGCGGCACGATTTATCCGGGCGACACTATAACCGTAAGAGGTGAAAGCGATGAAGCTGATCAAAACGACTGATGCCACAGGTCATGTGCTGTGTCACGATCTGACGCAGATAATCCCGGGAGAGTATAAGGGCGCCAGATTCCGCAAAGGTCATGTAGTGACCGAAGAGGATATACCCGTACTGCTCAGCATGGGTAAAGAGAACCTGTATATCCTTGAGATGGATGAAAATATGCTGCACGAGAACGACGCGGCAGATATTCTGCGTGAGATATGTCAGGGCGATAACATATCACACGGCGAAGTAAAAGAGGGGAAAATAGAGCTTTTCGCGGACACAGACGGCGTGTTCATGCTCGACTCGGAGCGATTGAAAAGCATCAACACGATAGAAGATATTATGATAGCTACTCGCAAGGGAGGCACATCTGTGCGCAAGGGCGATAAGCTAGCCGGTACACGCGTGATCCCACTGGTGATAGATCGCACGAAGCTGGATTTAGCTAAACAGCTATCCGGAGGCATACCTCTGATGAAGGTGCTCCCCTACATCATGAAAAAAGCCTCTATAGTCACCACGGGAAGCGAAGTTTTCCACGGCAGGATAGAGGATAAGTTCACACCTGTGCTGACCGAAAAGCTGAACGCTTATGGCATAGAGGTCATACGCCACATCACCACTGACGACGCCATAGATAATATCACCGAGGCAATAACCAAGGCTCGCGAAGGAGCGGATATCGTGCTGTGCACGGGCGGTATGAGCGTTGATCCCGACGACAACACTCCCGGAGCTATCAAGAAGAGCGGCGCAGAGATCATCACCTACGGAGCGCCTGTTCTTCCGGGAGCTATGATCCTGTTGGGCTACTATGAAGACGGCGTGCCGGTGCTCGGACTGCCCGGCTGTGTAATGTATGCCAAGGCTACGGTATTCGACCTCATCATGCCGCGTATCGCCGCAGGTATACGTCTGCGCCGAGCCGACTTCATCTCATACGGTGAGGGCGGATTGTGCCTGGGATGTGGCAAATGCACCTATCCGCACTGTCCGTTCGGCAAGTGATAACATCATAAGGAGAACTGAAATGAAATATAAAGCATCCGTCATCACGGTCAGCGACCGGGCGTTTTCGGGAGAGTATACCGACCGCAGCGGCCCTGCCGTAAAGGAACTGCTGGAAGCCTCGGGCTATATAGTTGACAGTATGATTATAATTCCTGATGAGAAAAATATAATCAAAGATACGTTGATCTCCGAAAGTGACAGGGGCTCTCATCTGATCCTCACCACAGGCGGCACAGGCTTCTCACCCAGGGATATCACCCCAGAGGCTACACGCATGGTCATCGAGCGCGAGGCTCCCGGGATAGCAGAATACATGCGAATGAAGTCAGCTAAGCAGACACCCAGAGCTATCCTATCGCGAGGGATCTCAGGTATACGCGGCAGCAGCATAATAATCAACCTGCCCGGCTCACCTAAAGGCGCCGCGGAGAACCTTTCGTTCGTGCTTTCTCCCCTCGCCCACGCTCTGGAAATCCTCAACGGAGCAACCGAATAAGCATATGAAAACCGCCCTCAAACGAGAGCGGTTTCTTAATATCTATCTGAATTGATTACAGCTTTTCTACGATAGACTTGGTGTCTCTGGCGATAGCCAACTCCTCGTTGGTCGCGATTACGGCAACAGGGATAGAAGAATCCTCAGCTGAGATAAAGGCAGTATCTCTGGTAACAGCGTTGATTTCCTTGTTCAGCTTTACTCCGGCGAATCCGAGATAATCTATGACTGCCTCACGCAGAGCAGGCTGGTTCTCACCAAGGCCGGCGGTGAACACGATACCGTCACAGCCGCCCATAGCTACCCAGTACTGACCGATATACTTAGCGATCTGATAGTACAGCATTTGATGTACGAGCGCGGCGCGGTGGTTGCCCTCTTCTTCAGCCTTGGAAACATCGCGATCATCGGAGGATACTCCGCTGATACCCAGCAGACCTGACTTCTTGTTGAGCAGGGTGTTCATCTCCTGAGGAGTGAAGCCTTCCTTCTCAGCTATGAAGGTGACTACCGAGGGATCCAGACAGCCGGAGCGAGTACCCATCAGGATACCGTCAAGAGGAGTCAGACCCATAGAGGTGTCGATAACCTTGCCGTACTTAACGGCAGTGATGGAAGAACCGTTGCCGATATGGCAGGTGATGAGCTTTAGATCCTTGATATCCTTGCCCATCAGGTCGGCCATAGCGCCGCTGACAAAGCGGTGAGATGTGCCGTGAGCGCCGTAGCGGCGTACAGCGTACTTCTCATAATACTCATAAGGAACTGCGTACATATACGCCTTCTCGGGCATGGTGGAATGGAATGCAGTATCGAAAACAACTACCATCGGCACGCTGTCGCCGAACACTTCTTTACATCCTCTGATAGCCTGAACATGACCGGCGTTGTGCAGAGGAGCCAGAGGTATAAGGCTCTCGATACCGGCGATGACCTCATCGGTGACCAGCTCAGGATCGCTGAACAGAGCGCCGCCCTGTACTATGCGGTGACCGATAGCGGATACCTCGTCGAGGTTCTTGATAACGCCGTATTCCTCAGACAGCAGAGCTTCGCTCACTGCGCGGAAAGCCTTAGCGTGGTCCGGCATGGGGATCTCTTTGGTGAAGGCGCGGCCGTCAGCGGTCTTGTGACCGATGAAAGAACCATCCTGACCGATACGCTCACAATTACCCTTGGCGATCATCGCCTCGGTGTCCATATCGATGAGCTGATACTTCAGGCTGGAGCTGCCGGCGTTGATAACTAATATTTTCATAGAATTCTTCCTCCTGTATTGAAAAAGTTCGTTTTTTGACATATACTATGATAGTACATTTCTTAAGCTTTTTCAAGTATTTTCTGAAAAGAGGTGCCGCAGTGAGCAGAGCTGCAGTGATATGTGAATTCAACCCCTTTCACAACGGGCATAAATTTCTTCTGGAGAAAATTAAATCAGAATACGCTGATGAAATAATCTGCATAATGAGCGGCAGCTTTGTACAGCGCGGCGATATCGCGATAACCGACAAGTATTCACGGACTGAGGCGGCGCTCATTGACGGAGCCGATATGGTTGTCGAGCTGCCTACGGTATATGCATCAGCGCCAGCGCAGATATTCGCGAGCAACGGAGTCAGGCTCGCAGATGAACTCAGTTGCGATATGCTGTGCTTCGGAGCCGAGAACGATATCTTTGAACTGGAGAACGCCCTGTCGGTCATCGACAGCACCGATACACAGAACAATATCGCCGCAGCGATAAAAGCCGGCAAGTCATATCCCTCAGCCATAACCGAGGCTCTCGGAGATGAGGTTGCAAAGATAGTAAAAAAGCCCAACAACATCCTTGCTCTGGAATATATCCGCTCATGCAGAAGATATTGTATCACCCCTATCGCGATACCTCGTGAAGGCGTTGAGCATGACGCTGTGGTCCCATCTGGACGATTCGCCTCGGGGTCGACGATACGCCGCATGATAGCTGATGGTTCGGACTGCTCCGAATACACTCCCATGCAGATCGTAAGCCCTGCGCTTCTGAACTCTCTTGAGGCGGTCATTCTGTATAAGCTAAAGACGATAGACAAGGATGAGCTTGCGCTCTTGCCTGACGTCAGCGAGGGCTTAGAGAATCGTATATATGATACGGCGATAAACTATAATTCTCTTACAGAAATATTGGAGCAGATAAAAACTAAGCGCTATACCCTCGCGCGTCTGCGCAGGATAATGATATATATCCTGTTGGATGTCACGCGTCACCTACAGCTCAAGCCTGTCCCATATGTTAGGGTGCTTGGATTCAGGCAGGAAAAGCAGTATATGCTGGGAACCAAGACTCTGCCGCTGATAGTTGATGTAAGACGCGGTTATGACCTTTTGCATCAGGAGGCCAAGCAGATATTCGATATAGATATCAAGGCCTCACAGGCGATGAATATCGCGTGCGGCACAACTCATAACGAGTTCTCTTACGGTGTTATAAGGATATAAAATGACGGACAGGTCCATCGCCTGTCCGTTATCTTACGCAATATATTATTTTCTGTGCTTACAGTCGCTGACCGGGCAGGATGAACATCCGCAGGAGCAGCCATTTCGCTTGCGGCCTGAACATATCATCCACGCTACGGCAGCTATCACCGCCACTGAAATAACAGCGATCAATATGATCTCGACAGTATTCATGACGACCTCCTACATACCGCAGGCTGTGCAGATCATGAACGCTCCCAATGAAGCTATCCACGCCACCACACACTGCCACAGCGCTACTCCGACAGCCCACCTTGCTCCCAGCTCGCGCTTTATCGAAGCTATCGCAGCCACGCACGGGCAGTACAGCAGGCTGAACACCAACAGCGACGCTGCCGCCGCCATGCTGATGCCCACCGTCTCGCCGTAGAGTATGCCTAGTGTGGATACAACGCTCTCTTTAGCCATCACACCGGTGATAAGCGAGGTGACTATCTTCCAGTCGCCCAAGCCTATCGGTGCGAACACGGGCGCGATGAAGCCTGCAATATGAGCCAGTATGCTGTCCTGCGAGTCAGCCACCATATTGAAGCTGAAGTTGAAGTTGCGCAGGAACCATACGATTATCGTAGTTATGAAAATGACGGTGAAAGCCCTCTGGATAAAGTCCTTAGCCTTATCCCACAGGAGCATCAGCACGTTGCGCGCTCCGGGCAGCCTGTAGTTGGGCAGTTCCATGACAAAAGGCACAGCCTCGCCCTTAAAGAGCGTCTTTTTATACAGGAACGCGACCAGTATGCCCATCAGTATACCTAAGAGATACAACCCGGACATGACCAACCATTCGTATCCGCGGAAGAACGCGTTGACAAAGAACGCGTATATAGGCAGCTTAGCCGAACAGCTCATGAACGGCGTAAGCAGTATAGTCATCTTACGGTCACGTGTACTGGGCAGAGTACGTGTGGACATAACAGCCGGTACTGTACAGCCGAAGCCTATCAGCAGCGGCACGATACTGCGCCCCGATAAGCCTATTCGCCTGAGCAGCTTATCCATAACGAACGCCACACGCGCCAGATATCCGCTGTCTTCGAGTATAGACAGAAAGAAGAATAGCGTAACGATGATCGGCAAAAAGCTCAGCACACTGCCCACACCGGATAATATACCGTCAGTCAGTAACCCGGTGATGACCGAATTAACATTGGCGTTGACCAGAGCTGTACGGATAGTCTCGGTAAGGCTGTCAAGTCCGGACTCCATCAGCTCCTGCAGGCTGCCTCCTATCACGCTGAATGTCAGCCAGAATACCGCCGCCATGATAAGTATGAACATGGGTATCGCGGTGAAGCGTCCCGTCAGCAGGCGATCTATGCTAGCGCTGCGCTTATGCTCACGACTCTCTCTGGGCTTAGTTACCGTCTGTGAGCACACCTTGTGAATGAACGAGAATCGCATATCTGCGATGGCGGCGCAGCGGTCGAGGCCGCGCTCCTTCTCCATCTGGCGGATGACATGCTCTATCATTTCTTTTTCGCTGTCTTCCAGCTCGAGCTTTTCCTCAACCAGCTTATCGCCTTCGATCAGCTTAGAGGCGGCGAAGCGTACAGGTATGCCCTTAGCTTTAGCCTTGTCGTCTATCAGATGGATCACCGCGTGCAGACAGCGGTGCACCGCGCCGTTATGATCAGCAGGACTGCAAAAATCCTGTCTGCCGGGTTTCTCCTGATAGTGCGCTATATGTATAGCATGGCGGATGAGTTCATCAACACCCTGATTCTTTGCCGCCGATATCGGAACGACCGGCACGCCCAGCATATATTCGAGAGTGTTGATATCGACCGAACCGCCGTTTGCTGTGACCTCATCCATGATGTTCAGCGCGACGACCATAGGCACATCCATCTCCAGCAGCTGCATCGTCAGATACATATTGCGCTCGATGTTGGTAGCATCTACTATGTTGATGATCGCCAGAGGCTTTTCATCCAGTACAAAATTGCGCGATACTATCTCTTCACTGCTGTACGGCGACATCGAATATATGCCCGGCAGGTCGGTCACCAAGGTGTCGGGATGACCCTTGATGGCACCGTCCTTGCGATCCACCGTTACTCCGGGAAAATTGCCGACATGCTGATTAGCTCCCGTCAGCTGATTGAACAGCGTAGTCTTGCCGCAGTTCTGGTTGCCTACCAGTGCGTAAGTCAGCACGGTACCGTCGGGCAGAGGATCGCCGCTGCCCTTGGGATGATACTTGCCCTCTTCACCAAAGCCGGGATGATGGTGGCTCTTCCTTTTGACAGGTTGGATCTTCTCTTCTGCTTCTACCGGTTCGACATCTATCTTGTCCGCGTCAGCGAGTCTGAGGGTCAGCTCATAGCCGTGGATACTCAGCTGCATGGGATCGCCCATAGGCGCGAGCTTGACCAAGGTAGCCTTCGCTCCGGGTATCACACCCATATCGAGGAAGTGCTGCCTGAGACTGCCGTCGCCGCCGACAGCTGTTATCAGGGCGGTCTGCCCTACTTTGAGTTCCTTTAATGTCATATAATCATTCCAAATCTAAATTAGCCCTAGCTAACTGAACTATACACTTTCAGCCGATAAAAGTCAACACCTAAACACAAAAATCCCGCAATCTGTTTCGACTGCGGGATAGTTATTATACGGGATGGATCTTGTTCTCAGTATCCACGAGAGATGAATTGACTCCCAGCTCGGAGTTGCGGCGCTTTTTGAAGAAATCCACTGCTACCTTCGGGAACTGGGCATAGCTGAGCACATCCTCCTCGCGCTGTATATACTGAGGTATCTCTGCGCGGAGCTTCTCGAGTTCGGGCTCCAGCAGATCGGCCGGACGGCAATCCACAGGCTCCATATCGCCTATGATACGCTTGCGGAAGTCAGGATCGATCGGCATAGGAGTGGTGCCGTACTTACCGGCTACAAGATCTCTGAACTCGTTTGTACACATCTTATAGCGTTCACCTGTGATGACATTGAACACAGCCTGTGTGCCGACTATCTGAGAGGTCGGAGTAACCAGAGGCGGATAGCCGGAGTCATTGCGCACGCGCGGAACTTCTTCGAGCACCTCGGTGAGCTTATCCTCCTTACCGGCCTGTTTGAGCTGTGACAACAGGTTGGAGAGCATTCCGCCGGGGACCTGATATATCAGGGCGTTAGCGTCGGTAGCGAGCATCTTTGGATCCAACAGGCCCGAGTCGAGATACTTCTTACGCAAGGTCATAAAGTAATCGCGAATCTCGGTCAGAGCCTCAAGGCTGATGCCTGTATCATACTGTGTGCCCATGAAAGCGGCTACCATAGACTCCGTGGGAGCATGAGACGTACCCAGAGCCAGCGGTGATATCGCTGTATCTATCATGTCTACGCCGGCCTCTACGCCTTTAATAAGACACATAGAAGCGAGACCTGAGGTGTAGTGAGTGTGCAGCTGCAGAGGCAGGCCGACTTCAGCCTTGATCGCACTTACAAGCTTCTCGGTGCGATACGGAGTCAGCAGAGCCGCCATATCCTTGATACATATGCTGTCGGCTCCTGCGTCAGCGATACGCTTCGCGTACTCGACATAGTACTCGTCAGTAAACACCGGACCTGTGGTGTAGCTGATAGCTACCTGAGCGTGAGCGCCCTCCCTCTTAGCGGCCTTGATGGCGCTCTGGAGGTTCTTGATATCATTCAGCGCGTCAAATATACGTATGATATCGATACCGTTAGCTACTGAACGCTGAACGAAGTATTCAAGCACATCATCAGCATAGTGACGATAGCCCAGCATGTTCTGTCCGCGGAACAGCATCTGGAGCTTAGTCTTTTTGCAATGATCGCGTATTGTGCGCAGTCTCTGCCACGGATCCTCGTTGAGGAATCTCAGACAGCTGTCGAATGTTGCGCCGCCCCAACACTCCAGAGAATGGTATCCGATATCGTCCATCTTGTCGAGTATCGGGAGCATCTCCTCGGTGGTCATACGGGTGGCTATCAGGCTCTGGTGAGCGTCACGCAGAGCCGTCTCGGTTATCAGTATCTTCTTGCTCATAACGCACCTCTGATCAGGCCAGGGTGACCAGTGTAGCGCCGGTATCGACCGACTCGCCCTTGGATACTGCAACTGAAGCAACGGTAGCGTCCTTGGGAGCCTTGATCTCATTCTCCATCTTCATAGCCTCGAGCACTACCAGCACATCGCCGGACTTGACGCTCTGACCGGCTGCAACATTAACAGCCAGAATGGTGCCGGGCATGGGAGCGGCTACAGGCTCGCCGGATGCAGGTGCGGCTGCCTTAGGAACAGCTTTCGCAGGTTTTGCGGCAGGTGCAGGAGCGGCAGTGGAGGCTGAGCTCTCGCCAACTTCTTCTACCTGTACATCGTAAGTGGTACCGTTGACGGTTATCTTCAAGTTCTTCATATCAATTACCCCTTATATTAAAAATTGGTAGTATGCTTCTTAGGCAGAGTCGCCACGCGCTTGGATGACAGCATCTTAAGAGCCGCGATGATCTTGTCGCGCAAGTCGTCTTCTTCAACTATATCGTCGATATATCCGTCCTCTGCGGCTCTTTGAGCCGTGAGCTCGGTCTTGATGAACTTATCTATCATCGCATCCTGCTCGTCGAGCTTCTGCTCTGAGATAGACGGATCCATGATGAACGCCGCGGCCTTGGGAGCTATAGGCGAAACTACAGCGTCAGGCAGAGCATATACTACATCTGCTCCCGAAGTGGTACCTGCGAGGGCGATATACACAGCTCCGGCGGCTGTACCGGTAACGACGGATATCTTAGCTGTGGTCGCCTCGGCATACGCGCTCACCAGAGCAGATGCGTCGCTCAGTCCGGAGAAAGCCTTAGCGTCAACCAGAGTCAGTACAGGCAGTGAGAACGCGTCGCAGAAGCGAACGTGCTTAACCACTTTGCGAGCCGCTGCAGCCGATATATCTGAGCCCTTGGTGACTACAAAGCCAACTGGCTCGCCGTCTACACGACCGAACGCTGTACATATCTCATCAGCGCAGCCTCCGCCTACACACAGCAGGCTGTCGGAGTCGGCGATCTTCTTGGGCAGTTTATCGGGATCTGCATATGAGCCGATGGGCTCGAATGCAGGGGCCGCCTCGAGATTATTAGTCGGGAAATATGATAAAAGCTCTTTTGCTTTAACTATCGCGCTATCGGCATCGTCAGCGATGAGCTGAGCCGTGCCCGTTGCGATATTCGATTCGGTGGTCGCGCCGTCATAAGCGGTGCTGATACCGAGCGTAGAGTCCTTAGTCATGATAACATAGTCTGCCGAAGCGGCTATCAGAGCCGATGTGCCTAAGCAGTTGCCAAGCACTACGGATATCTGAGGAACTACGCCGCTGAGCTTAGACGACTTGCGCAATATATCGCCGTATGAAGCGAGCAGCTCATACTTCTGCTCCAGCCTGCCGCCGATCGAGTCATAGAACCCGACAACAGGAGCGCCTACCTTAAGCGCAGAGTTATAGAGCTTAGTAATCTTCTTAGCCTGAGCCTTGCTCATCGCGCCGCCGCAGACGTCAGTGTTCTGCGCAAAGGCGAACGCCGGTATACCATCCACGGTACCGAAGCCTGTCACCGCCTCAGCTTCACCAGAATCGCTCTTGAGATAAGCGTCGGTCTCGGTGAAGCTGCCTTCATCAAAGAAAGCGAGCAGTACGTCATATGGCGAGAGCTTTTTATCTTTAGCCATTTTCATTCCTCCTGTAAAGAGTCAGCCTCGCAAGACGCGCACCGGCCGCACTCCATATCATATCATTTTATATTATAGTATAAACCTCAGCGAAATACAAGATTAAAGTAAAAAAATAAGCTCCCTGAATAAGGGAGCGTTTACAACGCGTATCAGTGACCGCCGCAGCTCTGCAGAACCTCGCGCAGAGTGGACTTCATCGCACCGTCTTTTTGGCTGAATCTGAGCCTGCCCAGTGTTGGATAAAGCATGGGATCGTGACACTCAAGATAAAAACAGCTGTGGTTGAGTCCCCATGAACCCAGCGCGCGGATAAGAGTATCCAGTACAGCGAATGTCTCGTTGTCGATTTCAGCGGTATCTGCCGGCAGGGGCAATATCTCTGTCAAAATGATTATATAACCATTGAGCTTGAATCTGGCATAACCGCAGGGCTGACCGTCGGTGTAGGCGTTCAGCGTCTTTATCTCAGATATATCGTTGTTAACATCGGGCTTTACTGTCAGCATATCAGAGTTCCTCCGAGAACAGCTTGTTCGGGTTAGGATCGGCAGAGAGCTTGCGGACCTCAAAATCGGTCAGATCGCGGTACATACCCGACCTGAGTCCGCCGAGCTTCACGCCGCCGATGGCTATGCGCTTAAGGCGAGCTACTTCAAGACCTACCACGTCGCACATCTTGCGTATCTGACGGTTCCTGCCCTCGCGGATGACTATCTCTAACACAGATCGCTCCTCTTCTCTGGTCACGACACGTACCTGCGCAGGAGCAGTCCTGCGGCCGTCTATGACTACGCCTGATTCGAGCTTCTGCACCTGTTCATCGTTGATGTTAGGGCGAACAGTTACTCGGTAGACCTTATTGACGTGCTTCTTAGGGTGCATGATATGGTTGGCAAAGGCTCCGTCGTTGGTCAGCAGAAGCATACCCTCGCTGTCGCGATCAAGCCTGCCGATCGGATATACTCTCTCTGGGATATCCCTGATAAGATCCGCTACGCACTTGCGGCCCTTTTCATCACTCATGGTAGTGAGCACTCCGCGAGGCTTGTTGAGCATGATATAACGCAGCTGAGGGCGCGCGGTACCGGTGACCCTGCGCTTGCCGACATACACCTTGTCGTTCACGGGATCTACCTTATCGCCTATCTGAGCCACTCTGCCGTTTACCTTGACTCGTCCGGCGCGGATCAGCTCTTCACTTTTTCTGCGTGACGCCACGCCGCAATCGGCGAGCATCTTCTGTAATCTGATAGGTTGTGCCAATTCAATATTCCTTATCTATGTATCGCGATAGCCTATGTCCTCATCAGCCAGTATGGGTATCTCGGCTATCTTCTTATTATCGATCGTATATATGATACTGCCCAGTCTTTGTGAACGCGATACAGGCGCATAGACAAAGGCAGGCAGATATACGGTCCTATTTATTTTTCCTATGTTGTCGGCTGACATAGCTATGGTATCACAGGGCTTTGTGCGGAGCTTAACTGTATCCGCAGTACCTCCTACCATATTGAGCGATCCGTTGACATCACCATCCGGAGTATAGCCCTTATACAGGCTGAAACCGTAGTCATACATAGCCGCGTGATCGTCCCAGTCGTCGCCGTCGTCTAGTGTAACGGCTATCAACAGCAGTCCATCGCGCTCGGCGGCTGTCACAAGGCACCTGCCTGCTGAGTCAGTATACCCTGTCTTACCTGATATACAGCCGTCATACAATCTGAGCAGCTTATTGTGGTTGGGATATGTCACGCTCTTGTCCGGAGGATAGATGAAATCCACCGTCATCTCTGTATGTGATGTGATATCTCTGAAGCTCTTGTTGCGCATAGCGCACGCCATCAGCAGAGCCATGTCGTGAGCTGTAGAATAATGGCCGTCAGCGTCCAGACCGCTGGGAGTGACAAAGCCGCTGTTCTTCATTCCTATCTCACGCGCCTTGCTGTTCATAAGCTCGGTGAATTTTTCGACAGAGCCGGATATCGTCACGGCCGCGGCAGTAGCGGCGTCGTTGCCCGACTGCATCATCATACCCACAGCCAGATCATACAGAGTGACCCTCTCGCCCACCTCAAGATACATCGAACTACCCTCGGTGATCATATCCTCGGTGAACTCCACCTCGCGGTTATCACGCGCGGCGTATTCTAGTGCTATGAGGGCTGTGAGAATCTTAGTGGTAGAGGCCATCGGCAAACGTTCGTCAGCGCTGCCCTGCATGATGAACTCGCCGTTATTGGCGCAATAGAGCGCATAAGCGCGAGCGGACACAGTGGGAACGTCGTCGGCTCGTACACACGGCGCACAGTTGAATACAACAGCAAGTACAACTATAACAGAAAGCAGCTTTTTCATCATATCACCCAGTAGATGATATGCCAAGGCTCACAGGGATATTACATCAGATGTCAAAGCTCTCCAGATCATTCTCTAGATCGGTCTTGTCCTTCTTATCCTTCTTGATGAATGACGCGATCTTATCAAAAGCCTCAGGGATCATACCTACGATACGGTCGGCCGCACCGTCATACTTCTCGATCGGCACCATCTTTACATTACCCTTTGTGATAGTCAAGAAGCCTATCGGCTGGATGGTAACGCCTGCGCCCGAGCCGCCGCCGAAGCACTCGCGGTTATCCTTCTTAGTCGGCAGGTCGGAACCGCCGGAAGCAAATCCGTAGGTGACCTTAGACACAGGGATGATAGTGGTACCGTCAGGGGTAGTGATTGGATCGCCGATGATGGTATTTACATCGATGAGTTCCTTGATCTTTTTCATCGTGGTATCCATCAAGCTGTTGATCGGATGATCACTCATATTAACATCTCCTTATCATGCAGAGTTATCGGTTGAATTATAACGAGTATTACAGCTTCATGCGCAACAGCAGCAGCCTGATACCCGCCTTTATCGCCTCGCCCACAGCGAATATCACTCTCAGATGAGCGTGGACGTCGGCATAATATTCAGTTTCTTTATCATCGTCGAACACCGGCTCAACAGAGACATTATAGCTCTTGCACACGGTAGCGGCGGTGATGATATCCACAGCCGGATACAGTGCCGAGCAAAGTCTGCCGTAGTTGATCGCTGTTGACGCCGCGTCGCCGGACGACAGCTGTATGCCTATGTCGAGCTTGTGGACGACTATATGTGAGAAGAGTCCCTTAAGTGCGCCTGTGGCGATCTTCGCAAGACCGGTAAACAGAGACATCAATCCACTGAGGCCCTTTTTCTCTTTCAGCTTACCAAGATAACTCTTCTTCTCTTCTTTATCCTTCTTCTCGGGTCGCGGCTGAGGCTTAGGCTCAGGCTTTTTGGCAGGCTTCTTCTTTTTCTTCTTGGTCTTCTTTTTCTTAGGCTCCGAGGGTAACAGAGTCTTTTTGAAGAACAGCACCTTGATCGTAAGATTAGGCGTCTTTGAGTATTTGAAAAAGATCTGCACGCGTATGAGCATCAGCAAAAACAGCAACAGCAGTATACCGAGGATGATATACAAAGCTATCAAGGCGTTACTCCCGACCTTCTACAGCTTCGGCAACTATCTCTTCCACCGACGCGGTTATGGTGTCGGGATCGGCGGAATCTTCCTGCGCTTCGCTGTTATCGCCGTCGAATATGCTCAGCTGCTGACCTCGCTCGCCCTTATCCTCATCCTTTGGTATAGGCGGAAGCTGATCGAGAGATGATATCGAAAAACACCTAAGGAAGTTATCTGTGGTGCCATACAGCAGTGGACGTCCGGGCAGTTCAAGTCTGCCTTTCTCTTCTATCAGGTCTTTTGCTGTCAGAGAACCTATAACGCCGGAGCAATCCACTCCGCGCACCTGTTCGACAAATGATTTAGTGACAGGCTGATTATACGCGATAACAGCCAGCACCTCCATAGCCGCCTGTGACAGCGGTATGTTGCGCCTTAGATCCATAGCCTTGCGCACCTGCGGAGCGTACTGCTTGACCGACACCATCTGGTAGCTGTCATTGAGACGGATCACAGTAATGCCTCTGTCCGCTTTAGCGTACTCATCCATAAGGATGTCCATCTGTGTCTGTACGGCGCTCACAGGGAGCTCCAGTGTATCAGCCAGTCTGCCGATCTCCACAGGATCACCGGCTGAAAAAAGTATAGCCTCTATCGAGGAGCGATATTCTTTTTCTGTCATTTATTTCTCCTCTTTTCTGTCAAGCATATATACCTTGGCGTCGTTGCCGTCGCCGTCGATCCTCACACGTTTGCCTTTGACCAGTTCAAGTACCGCGAGAAATGTAGCCACCAGCTCACTTTTGCCATGGCTGGCTTCGAACAGCTCGCCGTAACTCACCGTACGTCCGTGCCACAACCGCCGCATAACATGGATAATACGCGATGATACTGATACGATCTTTTTCTCCACGATACCGCTGAAAGCCGAACGATCGGGCGGCAGACGCCTTCTGCCTCTGCCTACCGCGCTTACATACGCGGCGGCGATATCGGTAGATACGTGTATACGGTTATATGTGAGGTCAAAGTCGACCTTTGAAGGCTGCTTTGTGAATGTATCGAAGTCATAAAGAGGATTGAGCATACGAGCGACCTCTCGGCACAGCTGATACTCGAGCAGCTGACCGGTCAATTCCTTTTTAAGATCCTCAGCCTCATCCTCATACTTAGGAAGAAGCATTGCGGACTTGATGTATACCAGTCGCGACGCCATCTCGAGGAACTCTGAGGCTATGTCCATATCCTGCTCGCGCATGCGCTCGATCTGCTCCATATACTGCTCCAGCAGTTCGGAGATGGATATGTCATAAATATCAATCTTGTTCTTCAATACCAGCGTCAGCAGAAGATCCAGAGGACCGTCATAGACGTCAAAGTGATATGTCAGCTTGACCTCACCTATCTCAACGGTAGAAGCGTCTGCCGGCAGGATCGTTATTTGGTTGTCAACTATTTCAGCCATACAGAACTCCTTCTTACCATGATAATAGTTAAAGCATAGGCTTCCCCTCGGGGGGAAGCTGTCAGGCTCTGCCTGACTGATGAGGGGCTCACCGTTCAAATCACTGCCGGATTCAGTGTGTGAACGCCTCACCTTTTAACGCAATATCTATATGCGATTGTATATCTCTGCAAACACCGTCAAAGTTGCGATTCACTTCGCGGTTAGTATATCTAAGTATTTTTATACCGAATTTGCCTAAGGTATTATCTCTAACAGAATCCTTAGCTTCTCCTTCTTCAGTATAATGTTGTGAACCATCCAGTTCTATTATTATCTTGACCTGAGGTATATAAAAATCAACAATATAATTATCGATAACTTCTTGCCTTTTTACGGTTATTGGAAGTTTCTTTAAGAAGTCATACCATAAGTGCTTCTCTTCTTTTGTCATATTTCTTCGCAACGCTTGAGAAAACTGTGTAAGTACTTCTTTCATATTTTACCTAACCGTGCAGCCGAATCATTGATAGAACACATAAGTAAGCCCCTCATCCGTCACCTATGGTGACACCTTCCCCCCGAGGGGAAGGCTTGTCAGAGTCCGAACGGAAGGGCGGTGAGCCACATTATGCCGTCAAAGAGCTTATCTCTCAAAAAGTCCAGTGGGAAGGTTATCGCGTCAGACAGCACAGGGATATTCATAACGCTGATCAGCAGCAGTCCCATCAGTCCCATCATTATATATCTCTCGTAGCGATATACGGTCTGCACAGCCTTGTCGGGCAACAGAACGAACAAAACCTTTGACCCGTCCAGCGGCGGTATGGGCAGAAGATTAAAAACAGCCAAAGCCACATTGACGCTGGTATACATGATAAGAAACAGTAGCAAATAATACCCAAAGCCCTTTTGCGCTCCGTAATATGTCGCAAAGAAATACTCATTGACCATATCGGGTCTGAATTTGCTCAAAGCGTTGATAGCCAGTCCGCCTACCGTAGCCGCAAGAAGATTAGCCACAGGACCCATAAGCGCAGTGATACCCATATACAGCTTAGGGCGCTTGAAGTTGCGCGAATCCACGGGCACGGGCTTAGCCCAGCCGAATCCGAACAGCAACAGCATCAATGATCCCATAGGGTCTATATGCGCCAGAGGATTGAGGGTGAGCCTGCCGCGGTAGCGTATAGAAGTATCGCCGAGCTTGAGTGCGGTGAACGCATGAGCCCACTCGTGGAACGGCAGCACTAGAAAGATGACCATAAGCAGCGCGAGCAGCTCTACGATCACCGAGGTTATATCCATATTGCCTCTTAACACACCGAACAGCATTGAATCACCTTGAAATAATAATCTGTATGTACAGCTATAATGATCAAACAGGCTATGATATCCCACTGTACATATGAATACAGAGTATATTATACTATAATACCCGATGAATTACAAGATATTTATAACGATAAGGGCAAAAGAAAAAGGCCGCCCGAATGAGCGACCTTTGTCAGTGCTGTATATAATTATTTTACAAAGATATCCTTGCGCTTGTCGAAATAGATCTTGTTGAGAATGATCATAACGACAGAGATAGCAAGTGAGAAAATGAAGCCAACTACAACACCGGCTGTTGTGCCCGGGAAATATGCATCCAGCAAGCTGAAAACAGAACCGAGTGTAGCCATAGTGATGATGAAGTTGATGATAGACAGACCGGCTGCTGCACAATAGAGATAGAGCAGGAACTTAGGACCTACAGCCTTGAGAGAAGCAAGAGCGTTTCTGACAATGATAGCGAAAACGGCTAAAGCGATAACAGCAAGACCGTATACGACACACCAGAACTTGAGGAAGCCGGTGCTTACGCCGAAATACTCATATGTGCTGTAGCTGCCGATGCTAACGAAGGACACAATACCTGTGATAGCATAGCCTACACAACTTGCAAACAGAGCAAAGTAGATCAGGAACTTATACCAACCCATCGGATGACCATTGTACCAGCCCTTAGGATCCTGCTGATAAGGAGCCTGCTGATAAGGCTGCTGATACTGGGGCTGCTGATACTGAGGCTGCTGAGGAGCCTGAGCAGGAGCTAAGGGTTGACCGCAATTGGTGCAAACTGTGTTAGTATCCGCGTTAGCGGTACCGCATTTTGGACAAAACATTAAGAATTACCTCCTTATTTTGGTAATTATATCATAACAAAATAATACACTGTTGTCAACTACCGTTGCGTTTTTTATACATAATTTAGATACTGATTCACTGAATTTATATGAATTATAGCGAAATAATATGACTCTATAAAGCTGTTTGCTCTATGTATAAAGATTTTTAAAAAAATGCTTGCATTTTACAGAGTTTTCTGCTATTATAAACGAGTTAACGTATGTATCACTATCGATAAGGAGGTGTACAAGCATGGCAAAATGTGATTTTTGCGGCAAGGATGTTAAATTCGGCATCAAGGTCTCTCACTCACACAGACGTTCAAACAGAACCTTCAAGCCCAACGTACAGAGAGTAAAGGCTATTGTTGACGGCACTCCCACCAGAGTACACGCTTGCACCCGTTGCTTACGTTCAGGTAAGGTAACAAGAGCGGTCTGATTTAACACTTAAACCCCTGAGTTCTTCTCAGGGGTTTCTTGTTATATATGGCTGCAGTACAGACAAAAGATGAAATACTCACATGATCACGCACACAAGAAGCCCACTCGATGATGAGTGGGCTTTTAGTATACATATAAGCCATAGGATCACAGTGCAGCTTCTACTATGCTCTTGACAGCATACAGAGCTTCGTCGGCCTTGGTGATATCCTTACCGCCGGCCATAGCCATGTCAGGCTTTCCGCCGCCGTTGCCTCCGGCTATCTTAGCGACCTCGCGGACGATGTTGCCGGCCTTGAGGCCTTTAGCTACAGCAGCCCTGGTGCATGAACAGCAGAATGTGAGCTTTCCTTCGTTGACGCCTGCGATGACCGCAACCGCGTCTTCGACCTTATCGCCGATGCCCTCGCACATCTTGCGGAGCATGTCTGAGGATGTGCCGTTGAGCAGAGCTGTGATGATCAGGGTATCCCCTACCTTCACTGCGTTCTCGATAAAGCTGTTGAGTCTGGACTGTGCCATCTGACCCTTGAGCTTTTCGATCTCTTTCTCAGCCTCTTTAAGGCGCTCTGCCATACGCTGGGAGCCCTGCACCAGTTCAAGCGGATTGTTGATATGCAGAGCCTCGGCAGCCTTTCCGATAGCTATAACTGCATCGGACAGGAAGTTGACTACATTATGACCGGTGACAGCCTCTATACGGCGCACGCCTGCGGCTACGGAGCCTTCCTGACGAATCTTGAAGAGTCCGACCTTAGCGGTGTTATCAACATGAGTACCGCCGCAGAACTCCTTAGAGAAGTCGCCTGCCTCTACTACGCGAACTACATCGCCGTATTTCTCACCGAAGAGTGCCATGGCGCCCTTCTTCTTAGCCTCGTCTATAGTCATCTCTGTGCAGGTCACCGGGACACCTTCGAGGATGATATCATTGACGCGTCGCTCAACATCCAGCAGTTCCTGTGCTGTCATAGCAGAGAAGTGTGTGAAGTCGAAGCGTACGGTATCTTCGTTGACGAGCTGACCTGCCTGCTGTACATGGGTGCCCAGAACCTCTCTGAGAGCTGCCTGCAGCAGATGAGCCGCGGTATGATTGCGCATGATCTCATGTCTGCGATCAACATCTATAGAAGCGGTAACGGTATCGCCTACCGCGATCGTACCGGTATTGATGACACAGCCGTGCATGAAGATACCGGAAGCGTCCTTCTTAACGTCATCGACGTCTATCGAGCAGTCGCCTGCTGTGAGCTCGCCCGTATCTGCCACCTGACCGCCGCTCTCGGCATACAGAGGAGTACGATCCAGTATGATTACTACATTATCACCCTCCTGAGCTCTGTCTACGCGTTCACCGTCCGTTATCATAGCGAGCACCTTGCTCTCGCAGGTATCGGCGCTGTATCCTACGAACTCGGTAGAGGATATATCAGAGAGATCGACAGAATCGCTGACCCATGCGTCTGCTCCGGCATTCTTGCGAGCCTTGCGGGAACGCTGCTTCTGGATGAGCATGAGCTCGTGGAACCTATCTATATCAACCTCTATACCCTTCTCCTCCAGTATCTCACGGGTGAGATCTATCGGGAAACCGAAGGTATCGTTGAGCTTGAAGGCGTCTTCGCCGGACAGGGTCTTGATATCATCATTCTCGATGATATTCTGCAGCATGCTCAGGCCCTGATCGATGGTCTTGGAGAAGTTCTCTTCCTCGATTCGGATGAGCTTTGTGATATACTCTTTCTTCTCCACCAGCTCGGGATATGCAGAAGCGTTCTCTTTAATAACGGTCTCGCACACACGATACAGGAAGGGTTCGTGATGACCCAGCAGCCTTCCGTGACGCGCGGCGCGGCGCAGCAGGCGGCGGAGTACATATCCTCTGCCCTCGTTGGACGGCATGACTCCGTCGGCGATCATAAAGGTGGTGGAACGGATATGATCGGTTATGACTCGCAGCGAGATATCGCTCTTCTCACCGTCGCCGTAGTTAACGCCGACGATGGAGCTGATATGCTTCATGATATTCTGGACGGTATCTACCAGGAAGAGGTTATCAACGCCCTGCATTACACAGGCGAGACGCTCCAGACCCATACCGGTATCGATATTCTTGCGTGCAAGCGGCTCATAATGGCCCTTGCCGTCGGACTCAAACTGAGAGAACACGAGGTTCCATACTTCAACAAAGCGGTCGCACTCACAGCCGACAAGACAGTCGGGCTCGCCGCAGCCGTGCTCGTCTCCACGGTCGAAATAGATCTCTGAGCAGGGGCCGCAGGGACCTGAACCGTGCTCCCAGAAGTTATCTTCCTTACCCATACGCACCATGTGCGACGGATCCACGCCGATCTCCTGAGTCCAGATATCATAAGCTTCGTCATCGTCCTGATATACGGATACATAGAGCTTGTCAACAGGCATCTCGAGGACCTTGGTGAAGAACTCCCACGCCCATGCTGTGGCCTCGTGCTTGAAGTAATCGCCAAACGAGAAGTTGCCCAGCATCTCAAAATATGTACCGTGGCGAGCTGTGATACCCACGCGCTCGATATCGGGAGTGCGGATGCACTTCTGGCAGGTAGTGACGCGGTCGCGCGGAGGAGTGATCTCGCGTGTGAAATACTTCTTCATAGGCGCCATACCGGAGTTTATCAGCAGCAGAGAATTGTCGTCTTTTGGAATAAGGGGGAACGACGGCAATCTGAGATGCCCTTTGCTCTCCATAAATGAGAGGAATTTTTCACGTAAGTCGTTAAGACCCATGTACTGCATTTTTCATAACCTCACTTTTGTGTTCTTGCGAGGGAGGATCTGCCTCCCTTTATATGAATATCTTAAAGATTTTGTTTGCGTATTACCGATCCCTTTATGACCGGTTTATCCGTGGTCATCCACAGGCGCTGCATCGGATGCGGCGCGGACTGAACCTCTTCCCCATCGCCGTTCCTGAGAGAAAGACAGGTCACATTATAAGATAGACCATCAGGCGGTAGTATATCCAGTGTATCGCCTACAAGGAACTTATTGCGCTGAGTGACAACGCATACGTCGCCTACGCTGCTCTCTTCACATACCGCTACGGCGTTATAATGACGAATATAGCCTCCGCTCTGTGTCTCTTGACCCGGCTCTGTGCCGAAGAAGAATCCGGTAGAATACGCCCTATGGCTGATCTTATCCAACTCTTCACGGATCCACGGGCTGAGCTGATAGTCGTCGCGAGGAGCGGCGAGATACTCGTCCACCGCGTGACGATAAGCGTTGGTGGTAACAGCGGTATAGTAATATGTCTTAGCACGTCCCTCGATCTTCAGGCTGTTTACTCCTGCTTTGATAAGCTCTGGGATATGATCAATCATACACAGATCACGCGAGTTATACAGATATGTACCGCTGTCGCGCTCCTCCACGGGGAAGAACTCGCCCTCGCGATTCTCCTCCATCAGATGGTATTTCCATCTGCAGGGCTGAGCGCAGTCGCCGCGATTCGCGTCGCGGCCGGTCATGAATGAGGATATCAGACATCTGCCTGAGAACGATACGCACATAGCTCCGTGCACAAAGCACTCTATTTCAAGCTCATCGGGGATCTTTGCTCTTATCTCGGCAATCTCATCAAGACGCGCTTCACGCGCCAGTACAACTCGCTTAGCGCCCAGATCATACCACGCCCTGGCTGCCTGATAGTTGATGATACCGCCCTGAGTAGAGATATGTCTCTCGACCTGCGGAGCATAGCGCTTAGCCATCTCAAACACGCCGAGATCGGCTATGACGAAAGCGTCAACTCCTGCTTCTGCACTCGCAATAAGAAAATCTGGCATATCGGGTATATCAGCATTGCGCGGCAGGGTGTTGCAGGTCAGATACACGCGGCGGTTCAACTCATGAGCCTTTCTGCACGCTTCTTTTAATTCTTCTATAGAAAAATTCTTAGAAGCCGTACGCATACCGAAGCTCTTGCCTGCGAGATACACGGCGTCGGCTCCGTAACGCAGAGCCGCGTCCAGGCTCTCCATGTCGCCGGCAGGCGACAGCACCTCCGGTCTCATCAGTTGCTGCCGATGACGGAGAGGTAGTACTCGTGCTCCTCAAGAGATGAGGAATAGTACGGAGTTCCGCCGTTCTCTGCTGTATCGTGACAGAAGAATATATAGTCTGTCTCATAGGGATTTATAGCTGCCTTGATCGCCTCGATACCGGGGTTGCAGATCGGTCCGGGCGGCAGACCTGTAAAGCTGTTGGTGTCATAGCGTGATTTGAATATCGCACGGTCGCTCTCGGGGACAGCCTCTTTGTTCCTGTAAGGATAGTATACGGTACAGTCGCAATTGAGCTGAGCAACGCCGTATTCAGCGCCGTACTTGAGACGATTGTGGAGGATGGATGAAATATTATACATATCCTCCTTGTTGGCAGCCTCTGCCTGGATGATAGAAGCTATGGTCAGGATCTCGTCGGTAGTATAACCGGTCTTCGCCGCCTCTTGTTCAAGAGTAGACTTCTTACTGTTGCCGAAGTAGCGTTCCTTATGGTTGATGACCTTCTTCTCATAGTTCGCGAGCATCTTCTCTACCGTTACGGCAGGATCCTCGCCGATATAGAAGTCATAGGTATCCGGGAACAGATAACCCTCGAGCTTGTAGTATCTCTGGTCCGACTTTGAAAGATTCTTGAGGAACGGATAATCCTCATCGAACGCATCCGAACGGCATACGTCGAGGAACGCGTTGATATCACTGGTAACCTTGTTCTCCTTCAGCAGGTTAGCTATCTCGAGCAGATTCATACCCTCGGTGATCTGCACCGTGACTATATCGGTGCGCTTGGAATTGCTCTGCAGGGTATTGACTATAGCCTCATAGTCCTTGTTGCTGTCTATCTTGAACTCGCCCTGTCTGAAATCTGACGCAGACGAAGTGAGATTGACATACATCTTAAAGAACTTGGGTCTTAAGATGATACCATTGTCATGCAGGATATCCGCTATCTGATCAAGTGTGGGATCAGCAGGTATGCTCACGGTGACAGAATGAGGATTCTCGCTGCGTGATATAGCGAGCAGGTCGTTCACGCCGACCATCACATACTGTGAGATCACTACGGCGACGATCACCACCATAGTTATCCACACCAGCTTGAAGATCCTGCGATTGCGCTTAGCCTTACTCTTCTCGATACGCTTCTCTTCCTTCTTCTGTCGCTTGAGCTCCTTTTTAGAGTCGCGCTCGATACGCTTCTTGGTATCATAGTCAGAGAAAGAATTGATCTCGTTATTTTTGCGGCGGCGCTTGAGCGGCGCGTCATCTCTGCTGTATGAAGTGGCAGAGGTCGCGTCGGAGTAGCTGTATCCGGAGTCATACACAGGCTCCTGAGGCGCCTGAGCAGGGATATCCGGCTCTCCGCGCAGGGCGTTCTGGTCATAAGACATACGGAACTCTTCCATCTTCTTACGACGGGTCTCCTCTACGGATTCTTCTTCAGGGATATTATAAGGTGAATAATCGCTCATGGTATCTCTCCTTACAACGTATTCGTGCAAAGCGCATAGCGCCCGGCACTCAGTATATATGTCGTATGTAGCTGTCGGTCACTATCAGCTTCATTGGTATATCATTATCATCACATACCAGCTCCGGGATCATCGCGTCACTGTAGCACAGCGCGGCGCATGTACCGGGAAAGCCGGTCAAAAACCTGTCATAATAGCCCGCGCCGAATCCAAGCCTGTAGCCTCTCATATCGGTGCACAGACACGGACATACGCACAGCGTATGATCGTCGGGTTCGATAAGCTCACAGCCTTCGCGCGGCTCCGAGATACCGTAGCGTCCCGGCAGAAGGTCGGCATATGAGCTGATACGATAAAAGCTCATCTCGCCGTCATCGCCGCATCGCGGCATGGCGACAGTCTTATTATTAGCCATAGCGGCGGTCATGATCGCCGATGTACTTATCTCAAAGTCGCGTGCGGCATACAGCAGCAAAGTATCCGCGGCTCTGTACTCGGGACTGACAATCAGCCGGCTCTGTATCTCCATATCTAAAGCGCGCTTACGCTGTATGTCATTGAGCATAGCCCTGCGCTTTTGGACAAAGAACTTGCGCAGCGCCTGCTTATCTTGTGAAGGGGGCTTCTTCATGGCGCTCATCAGATCTGCATTGCAGAAGCCACTCTGTCGGCCTCTGCGGAGCCCTTCACGGCTTTGACTATAGCTAAGCCGAATTCTATAGCGCATCCTGCTCCCTTAGCGGTTATGAAGCTGCCGTCTGTAACGGTCTTTTCACCTGTTGCGATCGCACCGGTGAGCTCGTCCTCAAATCCCGGGAAGCATGTAGCTCTTTTGCCGTTGAGCAGACCGAGATGTCCAAGAACCGACGGAGCGGCGCAAATAGCGCATACAGGCTTATCATGCTCAGCACAATACATGACAGCTTTGCGGACTATGGCGTTAGCGTCGAGGTTCTTAGTGCCGGGCATACCGCCGGGCAGGATGACTCCGCTGATCAGATCGTCGATAGATAAGTCGTCAATAGACATATCGGGCTTTACATAGATATCATGGCTGCCGCGGATCAGTTCGCCGCCTACTCCTACGGTGGTCACCGGGATCCCGGCTCTCTTAAGAATATCAACAGGCGCCAGAGCCTCAGTCTCTTCAAAACCGTCGGCAAGAAAACAATAGAACATAACTAACCTCCGTGATGATCGGTCATAGGTCAAAGAGCGCTGTGCTCTTAGAATACAATATCTGAGGATGATAGCTGAGCTTGGATTTTCTGAGCCCCTCCAGCCCGATATCCTCCTCACGGTTGATATATTTGAAATCAGCATATCTCTTAGCGAAGGCGTTGTTGATAACAGCGTACGCCTCGTCTATATCAACAGCTTTTTCAAAATTGACGTCGCATATATCGTCATTGATGCGCGAGCCTATTGTCATAGCGACAGCTCTGCCGTCAACATACAGCAACAGACCGAACAATCCGAGCTCTTCAAAATGCTCCAGCGCGTCGCGGATGATCTTCTCTTCACCGGTATCTTCACCTGCGAGTATCCAGCGGCGAACGATATCCATAACGTCATCATAATTATCTGGCGATATTTCCGCAAAAGAATTATCCGGATGATTTCGCAAGAATCTGGAGATATGGTTGCGCTTAGCGTGATACTTCTTACCGCTCAAAGTCGCCAGAGCCTCACGATCATATATATAGTCGAAGGATTCTCGCGAAGGCTCGATACTCACCTTATCGCCGTACAGTTCATTTAGAGCTGAAACAGCATTGTCATTGAGCAAACCTATCAGAGGTCTTACCCCTCGCTCATGTGCGTCAGCAATAACATTATCGACAGCTCTCTTAAGTGAGCCGCGTGTGATCGGCAGTGTATAGCCGCTTATTTCTCCATCGGTGAGATAGCACTTATAGTAGGTGTCCGAGTCAAATGCTACTTGTATATCGTAATGTTCACGCCACAGATAGGTGTTGACGAAGGTGATATCGCAGCCGGACTGTCCGCTCTCTTTAACAAAGCTCTCGATGAGCTCCCTATCGTCCATACAGGGCGTTCTGAAATCAAGCACGGCAGTCCTCTACAATGGCTAAAATCTCATCAGAGATATCTTCAATAGTACGCATACCTGCACCGTCGTCACACTTGATAACTTTCCAACCGAGCTTAGAGATCGCGTATACGGCGCTCTCGCGGCAGCGCATCAGGTAGCTGAAGTTCTTTTCATGGATATCCTTGCGGCTCTCATCGCCCTTATAGCGGCCGAGCATGAGCTTCTGGCTGATATCGGGATCTACGTCGAGGAACATGACCATATCGGGCTCGGGTACTCCCAAGCGATTGTATTCATAGTCAAAGAGCCAGTCGATATAGCTGTCGCGTTCATCGGCAGCCAGCTTGGACATCTGATGGATGATGTTAGAAGTAGTATATCTGTCGGCTATGATATAGTCGTAGCTCTTATAATCATCGCCCCAGCTGCGCAGGAAAGAAGCGACTCTGTCTACGGCGTAGAAGGATGAAGCCGCATAGGCGTTCACAGCATCGGGGTCGTCACCGAGCTCTCCGCCCAGATACATTTTGACGAGTGCAGAGCTGTCGCTCTCATAATCCGGAAAAGACAGTGTTCGCGCCTTGTATCCCATAGCATTGAGACGTTCACACAGGCGTAGGGTCTGGGTAGCTTTTCCGCTGCCGTCGAGCCCGTCAACAACTATCAGCTTGCAGTCAGTTTTTTTCATATATTCTTCCCCTGAAACGCCGCACGATTCTGCAGCGCAGACTTTTCATAATAATTCATTTTATTTTACCACATTTTAACGCGATATTCAATAGCAAATATTTAAGAATTTACATTGTAAAATCGACTTCGAATCCCTTTTGGCAATTTAGACTTCGTGGTTCTGGAGATTGTGCATACCTTGTCTTATGCACGCTGCTCCTGCCGTTCGCTGAACTAACTCCACGGGCTAAAAACAGTCTACCGGACTGTTTTATTTACGCCCTTTCAAATTACTTTTGATACTGGGTTTACCAATAAGTCAGGGGCACCTTTTTGGGTACCCCTGCCTTATTGGCGCGCCAAAAGTACGCTTTATCTGCAAGATAACGGATACCTCGTCTTGGGAGCATCCTTTGTGTGGCACAAGCTTCTTCTACGCTACGGGCTAAAAACAGTCCACCGGACTGTTTTCTTTACGCCCTTTCGAATCCCTTTTGATACTGTGCTCACAAATAAGGCAGGGGCACCTTTTTGGGTACCCCTGCCTTATTGGCGCGCCAAAAGGGATTCGAACCCCCGACCTTTCGCTTAGGAGGCGAACGCTCTATCCTACTGAGCTATTGGCGCTTATTCTATTTATACAACACAATCATATCACTCGCAGTTAGTATTCTACAATATACCGGGCTGAATGTCAAGGATACCATAAGAGCTCATCCTCTATGAGTAAATTCCTTTACGGCGCTCCATTCATTCGCGAGTTTTTCGATACTAAAAGCTGCGTTGGCAGGGCTGGTAGAAGGCAGCTTGACCGCCTCGATACGGCTCTCAGGATATATGTACTTCATATACATCTTGTAGGATAACGCGCCATTACAGAACACAGCCTCTACCCTGCTGTTATCCAAAATCACGCTCAAATCGTTCGGTACAACATCGCGTACAGAGCTATCAGACGATCCTGTTATAGTGCATGAATGTATCGAATCCCACAGAGCGATATGATTGCGAAGCACCAGAGACTTTTTATCCTCAACAGTCATCGGAACATCTTCACCGAAAAGCTCCGCCATAAGAGGCCAAAAGCGATTTTGCGGATGGCCGTAAAAGAACATCGCCTCCCGGGATTTGACCGACGGGAAGGAACCGAGTATCAACACACGCGAGTACGAGTCATACAGCGGCGGTATCGGATGAACTATTTGGTTTGTCTGAGACATAACGACCTCCGATACGCATAGTCTTGTCAAGTAAAAGAACCGCTCCATACGGAACGGTTCTTTGTTGGAGGCGACACCCAGAATCGAACTGGGGAATCAGAGTTTTGCAGACTCGTGCCTTACCGCTTGGCTATGTCGCCGTTTATGCAAAAAGGACTTAATCATATTAAGCCCTTTTCACGTCTATGGAGCGGATGACGGGGCTCGAACCCGCTACCTCCACCTTGGCAAGGTGGCGCTCTACCAGATGAGCTACATCCGCAAATATATGGTGCCTCCGGACGGAATCGAACCATCGACACGGGGATTTTCAGTCCCCTGCTCTACCAACTGAGCTACAGAGGCAAAAGTGGCGACCCGGAACGGGCTCGAACCGTCGACCTCTAGCGTGACAGGCTAGCGTTCTAACCAACTGAACTACCGGGCCGTATATGGTGGGAACAACAGGGCTCGAACCTGTGACCCCCTGCTTGTAAGGCAGGTGCTCTCCCAGCTGAGCTATGCTCCCAAACCGTTCGCCTCTTTATTGCGACTTGTATATATTACAATATTCCGAAGTAAATGTCAAGGGTTTTTCAAAATTTATTTTACTTTTTCTGCAAAATAGAGATCAGCTCATCTTCAGAAAAAACATACTTTTTTCGACAGAAACGACAGCTCGCTTCTGCGCCGTGATCCTCGTCTATCATGGCTTTGATCTCGTCTTCAGGCATAGATGAGACCAGCGACGCTATCTTCTCTTTAGAACAGCCGCAAACATATTTAACCGCGAACTCATCCAGCACCTCTACCTCAAATCCCTGCAGCGCAGCCTTGCACATATCCATGACGGTCATGCCCTTGGCGAGCATGGTGGTGACCGAATCCAGAGCGCCTACATTAGCCTCTATACGGTCGATGGTACTGTCGTCTGCGCCGGGCAAAAGCTGTATCAGCAGTCCGCCGGAGAGCAGAACCTGTGAGCTTTCTTTATCTATCAACACACCCAGAGCGCATACAGTAGGTATCTGTTCGGAAGTAGCATAATAGTTGGTTATATCCTCAGCGATCTCTCCGGATACTATCGGTATCTTGCCGATATACGGCTCTCCCTCGCCAAAGTCCTTCATCACGCTCATTATACCGTGACCGACAGCGGCGGCTACGTTCAGCTTACCGCTGTTGTAGTGAGTTGTGGGGCAATCCGGGTTGGTGACATAACCCTTTACGTTGCCGTCAGAATCAGCCACGGCTAAAAATGCTCCCAGCTCCCCGTCACCTTCAAAGCGGATATTTATTGTAGACTTTGACGATTTTAGCTGTGCGCCCATCATCGACGCCGCCGAAAGCAATCTGCCTAAGGCCGCAGACGCCACAGGAGAGGTGCCGTGCAGCACGCTCGCCTTATATGCTATATCTGTAGAATCTATTGCGGACACCATAACGGCTCCGTCAGAGGATATACATCTGATTATCTTGTCCATAACTATACCTTCCTGTTGAATATATCACTGCTCGGCGTTCTTCACATCAACTATGCGCGCGGCAAACACAGCTCTGTCGCAGTCACCTGACAAAGGCTCAAGAGTCAAATCATTATATATGCCGAGCACCTCAAAGCCTGCTGACACGAGCATCTCGCTGAGGTCGTCGATCTCATATGCGCGTTCGGTAAAACTCTCGCTGCTGCGGCGGTACACTTCCCCATCGCGCTCAAAAATATCGAGGTCGATATCCACAATATTATTTTCTTTTAAAGAATTTTGCCACACGCAGTATACATCGTCGGTATCATATACGAATGTGTTGTTGCCCAGTATACTACGATGCTTATACACTGTGTTGACATCGAACAAGAACACTCCGCCGGGGTTCATAAACAGAGCAACGCGATCGAACACAGCCTGCAGACGATCTCGATCGGTCACATGGTTGAGGCTGTCGAGTGTGCATATACAAGTATCTATGGTACCATAAAGGTCCAGCTTGTCCATCTGCTGACACAGGAACAGCACTGACAGCTCCCTGTCATACGCTTTGTCCATAGCTTCACTGAGCATCTCCTGTGATCCGTCGATACCGAATATGTCCCAACCACGGGATTTCAGCTCGAGCGTCAGTGAGCCTGTTCCGCACGCCAGATCCAATGTCAAACCAGGTTCATGGCCGAATAAAGATAAAACGCTCTGAATATAATCAGCGCGTTTTACATAATCCACGTTAAATGTCAGGCAGTCATAGAATCGGGCAAAGTCATGATAACCGCTCATCACTTCTTATTCATGCGCTCGAACACCAGTCCGTAGCCGCCGGCGTTCTCATAGTCGAGAGATCTCTTGACGCGGCTGATGGTAGCTGTAGAAGCACCGGTAGCCTCGACTATCTTGTTATATACCATATTCTTGTTTAGCATAACGGCAACAGCAAAACGCTGTGACAGCGCTTTGAGCTCGGGAATGGTGCACAGATCCTTGAAGAAAGCCTCGCACTCCTCCTCTGTCTCGAGCGTTACTATAGCTCTGTACAGGTCCTTAGCAAATTCTTGATTAGGTTTAGTAGGCATAATAAATCACCTCGCATTTTTGTACTTTACAATTTTACCATATGAAAACGCAAAAGTAAACAGAAATATATATCTATTTATCACATATAAATGCTTTAAATCATGAAAATGTCAATATTTTTGTCTAAAAAACAAAACAAGGGAGGTATCCCCTCCCCTGTTGTCACCATATAAGACTCGTGATAACTCCCATGACCACTGCGCATATATACAGCAGCACCGTGATCATCAGGTTCTCTTTGAGCTTCTTTTTGTTCAGTCTGAAAAGCACCAGCAAACCTACTCCGGCATTCGCCATCAATCCTGCTATGAGCTGACCGGGAGTAACTACTCCGGATACATACAGTTCGGTGATCAGCACTGACGCCGAGCAGTTGGGTATCAGTCCGATGAGCGCCATCAGCGCTTCGCCCACTACAGGCACCGCAGGTATGATACCGCTGAAATACTCGTTGCCCCAAAACTCGAATACGATGTTGAGCACCAAAGTCACGGCGAATATAAGCACGATGACCTTTGCGGTATGCTTGAGAGCGGATATCCAGATATTCTCCTCGCACTCACAGTTCTCCTGCTCACAGAAGTCGTGGATATGCTCGCTGCCGGTGTTTTTCTGACGCTTGATGAGTCTGAGTACAAAGTCGATGATAAAGCCGGCGATTATACCGCCGATTACCTTGAACAGCAGAACCTTGACTATCCGATCGGCAGGTATCTTATCAGAGTTGGATATGAGTATGGGCAGCATCTCGTCGCTGGTGGACAAAAACACCGACAGCAGCGTGCCCATAGTAACTATTCCCGCGGCATAGAATCCCGCTATAGCGCCCGAAAAACCGCATTGAGGCACAGCTCCCAGCACACCTCCCAGCGCAGGTCCGGCCATGCCGACCCTGGCTACGGTGCGGTTGAGCTTCTCCCCTGCACGCTGCTCGATGAATTCCATAAGGAGATATGCCAGATACAGTATCGGCAGCATGAGAGCGCAGTCCTTCAGGCTATCAAGAAAGCAGTCGAGAAGTTGTTCCCACATCTGTTATAACATTCCTTTTCGATATAATATTGAGTATATTACCAGAAAACTTTTGAAGAGTCAAATGTTGTTTTGCCCGGTCTGCCGTTCTTTGCCTGTGTGATGAGATCGTCGAGGGACGGGAACAGCTGTCCGGTGATCGCGCTGCCATCGCCCATGACAGCCGCAGCGAGAGTTCCATCCATATTGAAACCTGCTTTTTCAAAGGTCTTGCCGTCGGGAGCGTTGAAGGAATACAGCAGGTTGCCGGTGGATGTTGAATACACCAGCGCCTTGTCCCTCTGATATCCGGCTATCATGATGATCTTTGAACCGTCCTTAGAGAATTCGCACGATTGTACAAATTCCTCAGCAGGCAGTATATGCAGTATCTTTCCTGCCTTCAGGTCGAACACCACGCACCTGGGATCATAGCCGCCGCATGACGCCATCAGATCGCCGTTGAAGGTCACGTCGGTCACGTTATTGAAGCAATGGTCGGCGAGGCAATATATCTCCTTAGGATCTTCGGGATCCGATATGTCGAACACTTCCATAAAGCCGTCGTTGTGAGTCTGTACACAATAGCGCTTATCTGTGCTGTTGAAGATGCGCGCAACACGCTCAACATTACCGGGATATGTGGTATAGAACTCGGCTGCCTGATGCGTCAGGGTCAAAGATACGTTCTTATCGGTCTTGGTATAGCGGTCGGCCGCATATAGTTCTTCATCAAAGCTGTCGACGTGCTTACTGGTCGAAGCATCCGGAGTGACCATGATAGCAGGATTGTTCTTATAAGGATCGGCGATGAGGCGTGTACCGTCGTGAGAGAAGGCTGTCGCGTTGCGCTCGCTCAGCAGTTCTCCGGACTTGACGTCGAATATACCGGTTATGCCTCCGGCAGTACTGACATACTTTCCGTTGGGAGAGATAACAGCTTCGGTAACTATATTGGAGTCCTCTGTCTTTTTGTCCCAGATGACCTCCAGCTTACTGTAATCAAGCGCGCTGAACAGATTGGTCGTCATAATGAACAGAGTAGCGCCGTCCTCACTGAGCATGGCGTTGGGATTAGTTCCGTACTCTGTGTCGAGATACTGTTCAAACAGCAGGTTGCCGGTGGCTGAATCCCATACATAGTACATCTGGCCCGAGGTACCGCAGATATACTTGCTGTTGCCGCTGAATCTGATATTCATATAACCGGACAGCTTGTTGTCGGGCTTAGTACCTTTAGCGTTATTTATATCGAATGTCACACCGTAGCCTTCTGTTCCGCGCTCCATAGGCGTCTCACTGAGGTCGCTGAGCTTTACGATACGCATACCGTAGCCGTAGCCGGGCGAGCCGAAAGCGAGCATTGTCTCGTCGGGCGACAGATCCACCAGCTTCACTCGTGTGTAGATATCTCCGGCATAATCGCTGGCAGGCAGGATCTCGTTATGCTTATCCGCCTCATAGTCCCAGATGTCTATGCTCTTCTCTTTAGTGATGATCAGTCTGCCGTCAGACAGAGGATATACCTCCTCGTATATCAGCCAGTTTTCATCAGAACCGAGATCATACTGACGATACAGCTCTCCGGTAGACACCAGATACATCGACACATTGTTGCGATAAGCGTCTACGGTATAGAAATACTTGTCATCCTTAGTGAATCCGATATCATCCACTTCACTGTCTATACTGCGCGAAACAGAATAAAGCATTTCACCGGTGCCTGAATCTATCAGTGTTGCGGAATACCCGGAATTGACGCCGAGTATGTACTTATCATTATGTGAAAAGATCAATTTACTGAACTTGCGGTTATCATTATTTATGGTCTGGATAGTACCGAAAATATCGTTGTACAGCGCGTATTCGAGCGCGGTGCCCAGAGCTTCATCCTTGCTATCGCCCACGGTATCACGCAGAGATATCGCCTTGTTCAAGGTGCTTAATGCAGTCAGCTTATTGCCGTTCTTAGTCGAGGTGTTGGCCTGTTCGATAAGCACCTGCATCTGATTATCCATAGCAAGGTCTCTCTGCTCAGCTATCTGAGCATTCTTGAGCAGTGCATAGGTCAAGAACCCTGCCAGCACAGCGAAACCGGCTATAGCGGCAGCAGTGATCAGACGAGTCTTTCTGCGGCGAGCACGCTGACGCAGCGTATCGAAGCTGACGCCCAGCATTGGAGCAAGCACTCTGAGCTTCTCCTGTTTGAGCTTCTTGAGCGATTCGTTGACAGAATTGCCTCGCACATCGCCGGCGAGAGGCTCTACAGGCGTCATTACGCCGTTGACCATAGCATAACACAGCTGCTTTGGGAACACCTTGTCGGGATCGCCGTCAACCAATATAGCGAGTATATGATCGCGCTTGCCGAGGGAGATGAAATAATCCAGCTCGGCCTTGCACCACATAGACTCAAGATATCTGGGCGAGCATAAAACTATCAGCCACTCGGAGTTCTCGAGCGCTGTACGGATATCGGCTCCCAGATCTGTGGACAGAGGCAGCTCCTCCTGATCGCGAAAGACCCTGCCCATGCGCTTTTTGCCTGATGATCTTTTGAGCTTAGAGGGTATGGAATATGTCTCGATGAGTGTATGCAGCTTCTTGGCCACTGCCTCATCGGGCATAGTATGACGATAAGAGATAAAAGCGGTGTATTTGTTGTCTAACATACTGACCTCCTGTGCTTACTAAACGTGAAAATCATGTCGAAATGATTATAACATAATGACGCTCTGTGTTCAAGAGAAGAATAAAGTAGTATTTGGACAGAAAAAGCCTCCTGCGTTACACAGGAGGCAGATACTTATATTATGCTAAGTGCCCTTTAGCTGTTATTACATCGATGACCTGATCGACATACTTCTCGCATATCTCATCAGAGCCGGCCTCGACCATAACACGGATAACAGGCTCGGTGCCGCTCTCACGAACGAGGATACGTCCGTCGTCTCCGAGGAACTCAGCGACCTGAGCTACAGCCTTCTGAACATCGGGGTCGTTCTGAGCGTCAGGCTTGGATTTTACGCGAACGTTCTTGAGCACCTGAGGATAGAACACACATGGAGCCGCAAGCTCGCTGATGGGCTTCTTCTTCGCCAGCATTACCTCCATGACCTTCAGAGAAGTCAGGATGCCGTCGCCTGTGGTGGCATACTTGCTGAAGATGATATGGCCGCTCTGCTCGCCGCCGATGCGGTTGCCGGTCTGTACCATATTTTCATAAACGTACTTATCGCCGACTTTGGTCTTCTCATACTCGATACCGACCTTATCCAGAGCCTTATACAAACCGAAGTTGCTCATGATAGTTGTGACGACCTTATTGTTGAGGAGCTTTCCGCGCTCCTTCATGTACAGGCCATAGATGTACAGGATATGGTCGCCGGTAACAACGTTGCCCTTCTCGTCAACGCACAGGCAGCGATCGGCGTCGCCGTCATAAGCGAATCCGATATCGAGGCCCTTCTCAACAACGAACTTCTGCAGATGCTCGATATGAGTAGAGCCGCATTCGGTGTTGATATTATAGCCGTCGGGAGCATCGTTGATAACATATGTCTTAGCGCCCAGAGCGTCGAACACGCCTTTGGCGATCTGCCACGACGCGCCGTTAGCGCAGTCGAGTCCGACCTTGACGCCCTTGAAGCTGTATTTGCTCATAGAGATCAGATAGCCGATATAGCGGTTGCGGCCGGATACATAGTCTACGGTACGGCCGATCTCGTCGCGCTCAGCTACGGGGACATCGATCTTGTCGTCGATATACTCTTCGACCTTGAGGAGGGTCTCCTCCTCCATCTTCTCGCCCTTGCCGTTGAGCACCTTGATGCCGTTATCATAGTAAGGATTGTGAGATGCGGAGATCATGATACCGCAGTCAAAGTCGTCAATACGTGTGATATACGCGACCGAAGGAGTCGTTGTTACGTGCATGATATACGCGTCAGCGCCGCTGGCCATAAGGCCTGTACACAGAGCGTACTCGAACATATAGGAAGAACGGCGAGTGTCCTTGCCGATGAGGACCTTAGCCTTTTTGCCCATGTTCTTGCCGTAATACCAGCCGAGGAATCGGCCTATCTTAATCGCGTGTTCAAAGTTGAGGGCCTTGTTCGCCTCGCCTCTGAAGCCGTCTGTACCAAAATACTTACCCATCAGTCAGCCCTCTTTTCTACGATCTCACCGCTGTTTTTGTAAATGCAGTTCTCGGGTACAACACCGCGCACACATGATGTGGGATATACGTTGCTGTGTCTGCCGATAACGGTGCCGGGGTTGCAGACTGCGTTGCAGCCTACCTCAACATAGTCGCCCAGCATAGCGCCGAATTTCTTGAGACCGGTCTCGATCTTCTCGGTGCCGTTATGTACCACTACGAGCTGCTTATCCGACTTTACGTTAGATGTGATGGAGCCGGCTCCCATATGGGAGTAATATCCGAGGATGGAGTCGCCTACATAGTTATAGTGAGGGGTCTGAACGTGATCAAAAAGGATGACGTTCTTGAGCTCGGCGGAGTTGCCTACCACGCAGTCCGAGCCGACCAGAGCCGAACCGCGGATAAATGCGCACTGGCGAACCTCGGTGTTGGGTCCGATGATACACGGAGCGCCCAGATAAGCGCTGTCGAACACCTTAGCGGTCTTGTGGACCCATACCTGAGGAGCTCTCTCGACATAATCATCGCCGAGGGTCTCACCCAGAGCTATTATCATATCCTTGATGCCCTTAAGAGC